>Ga0209075_1000542_pt1 | contig 37088 bp, 31 predicted proteins | sample Stecom2011_FD_187523 | JGI IMG/M metagenome (GOLD analysis project Ga0209075, IMG submission 187523) | Agricultural soil microbial communities from Utah to study Nitrogen management - Steer compost 2011 (SPAdes) (version 2) | ecosystem: Environmental > Terrestrial > Soil > Agricultural land...
CTCAGCGACTTGCGGATTTTTCCGCTCAATAGCTACGAAAACCGGGTCTATCAGGTGGGCCTGGAAGGTCAAAGCCCCGTTATCGCCAAGTTCTACCGCCCCGGGCGCTGGTCCGACGAGCAAATCCAGGAAGAACACGATTTCACCCTGGAGCTTCAGTCCATGGAAATCCCCGCCGTGGCCCCACTGGTTCACAATGGCCAGACCCTGCACCGGTTCCAGGATTTCCGCTTCGCGCTCTACCCTCGGGAAGGTGGCAGCCCCCCTGATTTTGACAACCTCGACCACCTACTGGTGATCGGCCGCACGTTGGGACGCCTGCATTTGATTGGGCAACAGAAGCCCTTTCAATACCGCCCCACGTTCAGCCTGGAGAACTACGCCACCCGCAGTATGCAATACCTGCTGGAGCATGACTTTATCCCCTCGGATTTGCGGCCCGCTTATGAAAGCCTGAGCCAGGATTTAATTCGCCGCATGGATGAACGCTGGAAGGCCGCGGGCAATATCAAATTTCTCCGAATCCATGGCGACTGCCACGTGGGCAATATTCTCTGGCGTGATGATGCCGCCCGGCTGGTGGATTTCGACGATTCCCTCTCCGGACCCGCCGTGCAGGACTTCTGGCTCTTTCTGTCGGGCACCCGACAACAGCAGCAAATCCAGCTGAGCGAGTTATTGGAAGGCTATGGCGACTTTATGGAGTTCAATGCCGCCGAACTGCATCTGACCGAAGTGCTGCGCACTGCCCGCATCATGCACTACAGCGCCTGGCTCGCCCGCCGCTGGCAGGACCCGGCCTTTCCCCACCACTTTCCCTGGTTCAATACCGGTCGATACTGGTCCGAGCACATCCTGGAGCTTCGCGAGCAGCTTGCTGCCCTGGATGAACCTCCATTAGCACTCTATTGAGATAAGGAACTTTAAATGGAACACGATGATCGAGTCAGCAAGCAGCTGTTGATCACGGCGATGATCGGTGCGGTGATCGCCACGGTGGTGGCGCTGGAACTGACGGGCAACCTGAAACACAGTCTCGACAAAGAAGCCATGCCGCTGGCGGAATACAAGGTGATTCTTCTGGAGGAGGGCGCCGGCCATCGGCTGTCCACCCAGCATGCGGACCAGTACGCCTATTGCCACAATGGCTTTCTCTTCATCCAGTCGGAAACCGACCCCATGCTGAAGGGGCCCATGGTGGACTTCAAAAACCGGGGCATTCCTTGTGCACAGCCCCTTCACACCACGCCCGACGCCGACCGCACTCCATAAAATAAACACACTCCATAAAAAAGGCCGGCGATTGCCGGCCTTGTTGTTTCGATACTGGTCGATCAGTTATCGAAGGGATGACGCAGGATGATGGTCTCGTTACGATCAGGACCGGTGGAGACGATATCAATCGGCGCCTCGATCTGCTGCTCCAGAAACGCGATGTAATCGCGGGCATTCTGGGGCAGTTCATCCAGGCTGCGCGCGCCCAGCGTGCTTTCCTTCCAGCCCGGCAACTCCACATAAACCGGCTCGATACCTTCGTAGTCGTCGCTGTTAATCGGCGGACGCTTCATTTCCTGGCCGTCTTTCTTATAGCCCACGCACACTTTGACGGTGTCCATGCCATCCAACACGTCCAGCTTGGTCAAGCAAATGCCGGAGATGCTGTTGATCTGGATGGTGTGGCGCAGGGCCACCGCATCAAACCATCCACAGCGGCGGGGACGTCCGGTAGTGGCACCGAACTCATGACCACGGCTGGCCAGGTGCTTGCCCTGCTCATCGAACAGTTCGGTCGGGAACGGACCAGAACCCACACGGGTGGTATAGGCTTTGGTAATGCCCAAAATGTAATCCAGGTACAGGGGGCCAAACCCGCTACCTGTGGCCGTACCACCTGCCGTGGTGTTAGAGGAAGTCACGAACGGATAGGTGCCATGGTCGATATCCAGCAGGGCTCCCTGGGCGCCTTCAAACAGCAGGCTTTGTCCCTGCTTGCGGCAGCCATGCAGCAAGTCCACTACATCGCGACACATGGGCAGTAGCTCTTCGGCCATCTTCAGGCAGTCGTCCAGCGTTTGCTGGTAATCAACCGCCTCGACCTTGTAGTAATTGGTCAGCATGAAGTTGTGGTATTCCATCACCTCACGCAGCTTTTCAGCAAAGGCCTTGGGGTCCGCCAAATCGATCAGGCGTACGCCGCGACGGGCCACCTTGTCTTCATAGGCCGGGCCAATGCCCCGGCCGGTGGTGCCGATTTTGGCATCGCCCCGGGCGGCTTCGCGAGCCAGGTCCAGTGCCTGATGGTAAGGCAGGATCAACGGACAGGCGCCGCTCAGAATCAGGCGATCCCGGACCGGCACGCCTTTTTCTTCCAGCTTGCGAATTTCCCGCAACAGGGCATCGGGCGCCAGCACCACGCCGTTGCCGATCACACAGGTTACGCCCTCCCGCAAAATTCCGGAGGGGATCAGGTGCAGCACGGTCTTCTCACCATCGATCACCAGCGTATGCCCTGCGTTGTGCCCACCCTGGAAGCGAACGACCATCCCGACTTGCTCGGTCAGCAAATCGACAATCTTGCCTTTACCTTCATCACCCCATTGAGTGCCCAAAACAACGACGTTTTTGCCCATTTCTTTCCGCTCTAAATGCCTGTTTCAGTAAAGTTCCGACGCGCGCAGCAACACGCCCGCGATTTATCCCAGAGGTTTGACCTGCCAGTCATCCCCAACCAGCACCAACTCCCGGTCACAGCGCCCAATCACTTCTTCTCGGGCCTGTCCCGGCAACAACTGAATCACCGTTTCACGGCGACGTAACTCTTGAACCTTGTTCCACAGCCCCGGCTCATCTCCAGCCGGAGCCAAGATGCCATTGCGGGGCAGCTCTGGCAAAGACTCAGCCATGCGCAGCAGCGCTTTGACATCAAGACTGAAGCCTGTGGCCGGGCGTGACACGCCAAACACGGCGCCGGCGCCGTCATAGCGCCCACCCTGGGCAATCGCCTGGCCATAGCCTTCGGCGTATGCCGCAAATACCAGGCCGGTGTGATAGTTGTACCCACGCAGCTCACAAAAATCGAAGTAAAACTCAACGTCAGGGAAGCGTTTTTCCAGTGCCGTGGCGACCTCTTCCATGGAATCGAGCCCGGCCAGCACCTCATCGTCCGTGCCGTCAAACAGGGCCCGAGCCTCCGCTAGAATCTCGCGACCACCGGCCAGACGAGGCAGCCGCCGGATCATTTCAGCCACCTGCGGGTCGGCCACCGCATTGGCCGCCAGCTCTTCGATTTCAGGAATGGATCGGCGTCTCAGGGCATCAAACAATTGCTGCTCCAACGCGCCGCTCAAGCCCGCCCTGGCCAGCAAGGCACGGTACACTCCGACCTGGGCCAACTCCACGTGGATATGGGAAATACCCACGGCCCGCAAGGATTCCAGCATCAGGGAAATGACTTCAATATCCGCCGAAATATCCGCCTGTCCGTACAGCTCGCAACCGGCCTGGATGGGGGTGCGGGAGGTCAGCATATGGGCGGGCACGGCGTGCAGCACACTGCCGAGATAGCACAGGCGGTTCACGCCGCCGTTCAGACGGGCGCCCCGCGCGTCGATCCGGGCAGCCTGGGGTGTCATATCGGCCCGGATTCCCATTAAACGGCCGGTCAGCTGATCGGTGATTTTGATCGTTTGCAAGTCCAGATCATGGCCGGCCCCGGTCAGCAGGGAGTCGAGATACTCGATTAGAGGGGGCGTCACCAGCTCATAGCCCCAACGCTGATAGAGGTCGATGAGCTGTCGGCGCATGTCTTCAACGACTGCAGCCTGGGGCGGCAACAGTTCTTCCACGCCATCAGGTAGAAGCCAACGATCAGAAACAGACATGATTATTCCAGTCAATTAATGGGCCGGACTTGGCCTAAGCCGGAGCCAGCGGAAACACATGGTCATATCATCCTGGCGCATCGATGATCAATGCACCAGATACAGGAGACCGGTCCCCAGCAACATGCTGATAAAGCCGGTCAGACGCAGATGACGGTTGTCCACCTGCGCCAGTAATTGCACCAGACGACGCCAGCGCTCGGGATACAGAAACGGCAGGATGCCCTCGAGAATGAGCATCAAACAAAAGGCTACAGCAAAGTCTTGCCACATAAACCGCTTCTACCAGCTCCCATTCATCATCAGGAGCGCCCGGTAACAGGACTGGGCGACGCGTGACATGCGCACACAAAAACGCCAATTTTACCCAGTTACCCACCATAAAAAAACCGGGACCAGGCCCGGTTCTTCAAATTGTACCAGAGTTACGCCAGCATGACAGAGGACAATTACCATCAGGCCGATAAATTCCGGAAGTCATCCCCGGGATCACTTCCGGTTGATCGGGTCCCCTGCTCAAAGCGGGCCTAGTTTCTGGCCGGATTGGGTGTTTTGAGATAACGCAGGAACTCGTTTTGCGCATCCAGCACCACGATATCCCCTTTGTTGTTAAAGGTATTTTCGTAGGCTTGCATGCTCCGATAGAACTCGTAAAAGTCCCGATCCTGGCTGAAGGCCTGGGCATAGGTCTGGGAGGCGATCGCGTCCCCCTCACCCCGCGTCCGTTCCGCTTCCGCAAAGGCTTCGGCCAAAATCACCGTGCGCTGACGATCAGCGTCGGCACGGATCCCTTCCGCCAACTCATTACCCCGGGAGCGATGATCCTGGGCCTCTTTGGCCCGCTCAGCCTTCATCCGTTCGAAAACGGAAGAACTCACATCCACCGGCAGCTCGATCGCTTTCACCCGCACATCGAGCAAACGAATACCGAACTCCTGACGGGTCCGCTGATCCAGGGACTGGGTCAGCTCGCGCATCAGGGCGTCCCGCTCACCGGAGATCACCTCATGCTGGGTCCGACGTCCAAACTGGTCCCGCAGGCCGTTGTCGATCCGGGCCGCCAACAGGGAGGCCGCCCGCGCCTCATCGCCCGAGGTGGCGCGATAGAATCTGGCAACATCCACGATCTGCCACGCCGCGAACGAGTCCACTTCCAGCGGCTTTTTATCGACCGTCAGGTAACGACGGGTCGTAGAGTCCACCGTCAGCACCCGCACATCGAACTTGCGTACTTTGTCCATGAAAGGGATCTTCACGTGCAAGCCGGGCGCAATGTCCGTGCGGACTTCCTCACCGAAACGCAGCAGTACGCCACGCTCCCACTCGCTGACAATGTAGAGGGACTTGGAGCCCACCAACAGCACCAATAAAACAGCAATAATGCCCACAACCGATTTAGAGTTCATATCAACGTCCTCTGCTGCGGTTAGTGGTGGTGGCCTGACGGCTCAACGACTCATCAATCAAACGACTGATCGTACTCTCCAAATCCTGCGGCGTCATGCCCACCTGGGCGCTAGCCGCGTCACGGCTGGCCGTTGCAGCGCCGGCACCGATTCTGTCCAAGGGAATGTACATCAGGTTATTACCTTCCTTCACATCCACCAATACCTTGCTGGTATTGCTCAACACATTCTGCATCGCATCGATGTAGAGTCGTTCACGAGTAACTTCGGGCGCCTGCTTATAAATGGCCAGCTGCGCCAGGAAGCGCGCCGTGTCACCCTCGGCCCGGGAGATCACCTCGGCCTTGTAGGCCGCGGACTCTTCGATCATACGCTGTGCCTGTCCCCGCGCCTCGGGCAGCACTTTGTTACGGTAAGCCTCGGCGGACTCCACCACCCGCCGCTCATCTTCCTTGGCCCGCTGCACGTCATCAAACGCGGAGCGTACCGCACGGGGCGGCTGGGCTTCGTTGATGTTGACCTGGCGAACTTCAATACCGGCCTGATAGTCATCCAGGGAGCGCTGCAGACGCTCTTGGACGCGCACCGCCAGCACCGAACGACCTTCCGTCAGGACCGCGTCCATCTCCGCACTGCCCACCTCATGGCGCAGCGTACTGTCGATGGCGAACTCCAGCAGTCTCTCCGCATCGCGGACATCCATCAGGAAGTTTTCCAGATTGTTGATGACATACTGAACCGTCAGATCGATTTCGACGATGTTTTCGTCTTCGGTCAGCATCTGGCCAGAGGTCACCTTGGTCCGGATATTGGTGACTTCGCGAATTTCAACATGGTCAATCAGGGGCAGCTTGAAGTGTAGACCGGCGCCGTTGGTTTCCAGGTATTTCCCAAACCGCAGCACCAGCGCCTGTTCCCGCTCGTCCACGGTGTACACGGAATTGAAGATCAGGAAAAACACCAGTACCACGGCGATGATGGCAAAAACACCACCGCCTCCGGATGAAGAGGAGCCGCCACCGCCGGAAGAGCCTTTGCCTCCAAACAAGCGGTTTAGTTTGTCCATCCCCTTCTTGATTGCTTCATCCAGGTCTGGCGGGCCGTCTTTGCGTCCCCGGTTGCCACCGCCCCAGGGATCCTGATTATTTCTATTTCCACCCGGTTCGTTCCAGGCCATGTTCTTCTCCAACTATTAATGGCTTTTTATGGCCAATGATGGCCTTTATGGGCCGAGCCTTCGGTCATCAGTGTTGCCTGCCCCAGCCTGAAGCGGGCAACAGCATGACAGTTTCTCAGCACTGCGAAGCAATGACAACGTCGCAGCGATTAAGTTCAGCGGTTTACGGGGTGCCAATACTATGAATCTTGAGAAGTTTCGGCAACCCGACTACACGAGAGCCTCTTCACTCACGCCCGCCCGACTCAGCATCTGCAACCAGTCGCTCCGAGGCAAGCGCACTTCCAGTACCAGCGAGCCATCCTCCGACGCGCCTTCATGCACCACACTGCCGTTTTGATACAGCATGGCCCGCAAGCGTCCCAGGTTCGGCGGAAGTCTGACTGTCTTGTGAACCATGTTGCGGGCCAGCAGCTCACTGATCGCGGCAAACAGCATGGGAATGCCCTCGCCGGTGCGCGCCGACAGCCAGACCGCTAATGGCTTGCCATCATCGTCCCGCACAATGCCCGGGCCACGCCCGTCCAGCAGGTCAATTTTGTTGTAAACCACCAGCATGGGAATTTCATCGGCGCCAATCTCGATCAACACATTCTCGACCTGGCGCATGTTGTCCTCGCGCTCGGCAGAGTTGCTATCGACCACATGCAGCAAGAGGTCCGCGTTCTCGGTCTCCTCCAGCGTGGCGCGAAAGGCCTCCACCAGCTTATGAGGCAAATGACGGATGAAACCCACCGTGTCCGCCAACACCACCGGGCCGATATCCGGCAAGGTGATCCGACGCAGCGTCGGGTCCAGGGTGGCAAACAGCTGGTTTGCCGCATACACCTCGGCTTCGGTGATGCGGTTAAACAGAGTGGACTTCCCGGCGTTGGTGTAGCCTACCAGGGAAACCGTGGGAATCTCGGCCCGTTGCCGCGCCCGCCGTCCCTGTTCGCGCTGTGTCCGCACCTTTTCCAGGCGCTTGCCGATATACTTGATCCGGGCCCGGAGCAGACGGCGGTCGGTCTCCAGCTGGGTTTCCCCGGGGCCGCGCAGACCAATCCCGCCCTTTTGCCGTTCCAGGTGAGTCCAGCCCCGGATCAACCGGGTCGACATATGCTCAAGCTGAGCCAGCTCGACCTGCAACTTACCTTCGTAAGTGCGGGCCCGCTGGGCAAAGATATCGAGAATCACGCCAGTGCGATCCAGCACCCGGCATTTTAGTTCCCGCTCAAGGTTGCGCTCCTGACTCGGCGACAGTGCGTGATTGAACAGCACAACATCCGCCTCATGCAGCACAACAGCTTCTTTGATTTCTTCCAGCTTTCCCTCGCCGACAAAAAAACGGGGGGTGGGATGCGAACGAGAGCCTTCCACCAAGGCTACCGGCTCTACGCCGGCTGAAGTCACCAGTTCTTTGAATTCCTGAGGATCTTCCCTTTCACTTTCACTCGTTAGCTCCAGGTGAACCAGCACAGCACGCTCACCGGCATCAGGCCGTTCAAACAAGGGCTAAAGCCTCCAATCAGGCGCCTGCTTCCGCATCACCATCGGCCGCACCCGGCTGTGGAATCCGAACATTACGCGCGGGAACAACCGTGGAAATCGCATGCTTGTAGACCATCTGGCTGACAGTGTTTTTCAGCAGGATCACGAACTGGTCAAACGACTCGATCTGCCCTTGCAGCTTGATTCCGTTGACCAGGAAGATGGATACGGGGACTCTCTCTTTGCGTAACGCATTCAGATAAGGGTCTTGTAGCGAATGCCCTTTTGACATCTGTATTCTCCTAAAATTGTGATTTCAAAATCATGTCGGTACGCTGGCAAGCGATCTGCGTTACTCCCTGCATCGCATCGTCAGCTGGCCAGACGGCTAAGTTATTTTCCGCGGCGGGCAACAGCGCACACCCACGCCTTCAGTCTAAAATGGACACTCGCTGTATAGATTGCTGTCGATCAACGGACGACGCTTTCTGCAAATACTGAAGACAAGCATCCAACTGCTTTATTCAGGATAGCCGCATCTTCAGTTTCCAACCATGTTATACTCGGCCAGCGGCGCAACCAAGTAAGCTGTCGCTTCGCCAACTGGCGAGTGGCTGCAACTCCCTTCATCACCATTTCAGAGTAATCCAGCGCCCCATCGAGGTATTCCCAAACCTGACGGTAGCCCACTGAACGGATGGCCGGCAGGTCTGGATGCAAATCACCACGCTGATGCAGCTTTCGCACCTCGTCGATCAGACCTTCCGCAAGCATTTGCCGGAACCGGAGCTCAATGCGTCGGTGTAATTCCTGCCTACATGCCGGGGCAACCGCTAAGTTTATAATATTGTAATCTATGCCGGCAAAAGATTCGCGCTCCCAAGCAGTTAATGACTCATTATTTGCCGTCTCGCTATCCGCCTCGCCCGCCCCACTGCTTCCTTGCCAGAAAGATGAGATAGGGCGCCCCGTCACTTCATAAACCTCCAGGGCACGAAGCAATCGTTGGCGGTTATGGGGATGAATACGACGGGCCGCTTCAGGATCCAGCTGTTGCAGACGCTGATGCAAGGCTTCATGGCCCTGGGCCTCCAACTCGGATTCAAGACGCGCCCGCACTGCGGCATCCGCCTGGGGCAAATCCCCCAAGCCATCACGCAAGGCCTTGAAATACATCATGGTGCCGCCCACCAGCAGAGGCACCTTGCCCCGCGCGGTGATGTCTTCCATGGCGGCCAGGGCATCCCGGTAGAACTCGCCCACCGAGTAACTGTCGGCGGGGTCCCGGATATCAATCAAACGATGGGGCGCCTGGGCCAGGATCTCCGGTCCGGGCTTGGCGGTGCCGATATCCATGCCCCGATACACCAGGGCGGAGTCGACACTGATAATCTCGCAGGGAAAGCGCTGGCACAGCTTGACCGCCAGATCCGTTTTCCCGGCCGCCGTCGGCCCCATCAGAAAAATCGCCGTGGGCCGCGGAGCAGTCTCACGCACCGAGCTGGTCACTAGCGCCCCCTCAGGAAGAGTTTATCCAATTCAGCCATGCTGAGCTGGGTCCAGGTGGGTCGGCCATGGTTGCACTGGCCGCTGCGCTCGGTTTCCTCCATGTCCCGCAGCAGGGCGTTCATTTCGGTAATGGTCAGCTGGCGGTTGGCCCGCACCGCGCCATGACAGGCCATGGTCGCCATCAGCTCATTGGCGGTGGCCTCCAATCGGTCACTGCTGCCCTGCTCCACCAGGTCACTCACCACATCCCGCACCAGCTGCTCCACATTGGCATCCCGCAACAACACCGGCACCTGACGCACCAGCACCATTTCGGGGCCGGCAACTGATAATTCCAGCCCAAATCGTGCCAAGGACTGCTGATGTTCCTCGACCGCGGCGACCTCCCGAGTGCTGAGCGCCAAGGTGAGCGGCACCAGCAACGGCTGTGCTCGCACCCCTTGCCCGTAATAGGCGAGTTTCATCCGCTCATAAGTGATCCGCTCATGGGCGGCATGCATGTCCACAATGACCAGCCCGTGGCGATTCTGGGCCAGAATGTAAATACCGTGCAGTTGCGCCACGGCAAATCCCAGGGGTGGGTCTCCAGCGGCTTCTTCCGTCACCGGCAGCGGTTGCGGCGCCCAGTCAACCACCGGAGCGAGCAGGGCCTCGCCCACCGCCTGAGGCATTCCTGATGCCCCGGCAGAGACCGCCGGGTGCAGCTCCCGATAGACTTCCATCTGCCCCCGTACATCCTGCTCCGCGGGTCTCGTCGCAAGGGGCATACTGGTTTGTTGAAAACTGGGCGCCCAATTGCGTTCAGCGGGACTGTTCAAACCCACTACCGGCCCAGGTAAAGGCGCTTCGGTTTGTAGCCGCTGCTCCGGGCGAATCTCACCCAAGACCCGGTGCAGGCTCCGAAACAGGAAGTCATGGACCAGGCGCGAATCACGGAAACGCACCTCGTGCTTGGTGGGGTGGACGTTCACATCCACACTGGCCGGATCCAACTCGAAATACAGCGCAAAAGCCGGATGACGCCCGTTATAGAGCACATCCCGGTAGGCTTGGCGAATAGCGTGGGCCACCAGCTTGTCACGCACCACCCGGCCGTTGACAAAGAAGTACTGCAAATCCGGCTGGCTGCGGGAAAACGTCGGTGCGGCCACCCACCCCCACAACTTCAAGCCCGAGGCTTCGGCATCCACATGCACGGCGTTGCGCATAAAGTCCTGACCGAGCAGTGTGGCAATGCGCCGTTCCTGATCCTGAGGCCCTTCCGCGGCACGCAACTGGTAGACCATGCGCTGGTTGTGACGAAAATGAAACGCCACGGAGAAGCGACTGAGCGCCTGACGCTTAATCACCTCATCCACATGGCCGAATTCCGTTTTCTCCGTCCGCAGGAATTTGCGTCGCGCCGGCGTGTTATAGAACAGATCCCGCACTTCCAGCGTGGTGCCAACCGGGTGCGGTGCCGGGCTGATCTGGGCTTCCATATCCCGGCCCTCAACCGTCACCTTCCAGCCCTGTTCCTGGTCTCGAGGACGGGAGGTCAGCTCCAGGCGCGACACGGAGCTGATACTGGCCAGCGCCTCGCCCCGAAAGCCAAGACTGGCAACGGCTTCCAGCTCATCGAGCTCAGTGATTTTACTGGTGGCGTGACGACTCAAGGCCAGCGGCAGGTCTTCCTGATAAATGCCCACCCCGTCATCTCGCACCCGAATCAGCTTGACGCCACCGGCCTCGATATCCACTTCAATCCGCCGGGCGCCAGCGTCCAGCGCGTTCTCCACCAGCTCCTTCACCACCGAGGCGGGCCGTTCGACCACTTCACCGGCGGCAATCTGGTTGGCTAGTCGTGGGGATAAAAGATGTATGCGGCTCATGCGACCTCAAATATCATTGGACAGCGGAATGAAGCGCTGGCGCTGGTTGCGGGCTTGGAAGATCAGGCAGGATACTAGCAAAGGCGCGCCCCCGGCCTCAATGCCTGAGCCGGGGCGCGCTGGTTTTGGAGGAGCAGGGCAATCAGGAACCGGGAATATGGATCACCTGCCCGATCCGCAGTTGATCACTGCGCAAGCCGTTCACTTCCCGCAACCGTCCGACACTGACATTGTTCCGCTTGGCGATGCTCGTCAGGGTATCGCCACGACTGATGACATAACGGACCATTTGATTGGCGGCGGACTCCATCGCGGCAGCGGGAGCCGCGGCCATAATGGCGGCCCCGCCCTGTTTTCGCCAGGCCAGATAGGTGCCGGGCGGCGGCGCCTCTTCAAAATAAGCCTTAATGCCCCGGTAGATCGCCTGGGCCATCTTGCGCTGATAGGCTTTGTCCGCCAGCAGCCTTGCCTCACCCGGGTTGGAAATAAACCCGGTTTCCACCAGCAGCGACGGAATATCCGGCGATTTCAGCACCACAAAAGCCGCCTGCTCCACCTTGGGCTTATGCAGCTTGGCAATGGTGCCCATGGAGCGCAACACCTGATTCCCTACGCTCAGGCTCGCATTCAGGCTGGCCGTCATGGACAGATCCAACAGCACTCCTGCCAGGGTGTTATCCTTGTCATCCAGACTGACGCCTCCCACGCCACCAATCAGGTCGGACCGGTTTTCCCGCTCCGCCAACCAACGGGCCGTTTCACTGGTGGCGCCCCGTTCGGAAATGGCATAGACCGATGCGCCACTGGCCTCGGGCCGGGTAAAGGCATCGGCATGAATGGATACAAACAGGTCCGCATTGTGCTTGCGAGCCAACTGGGTCCGTTGACGCAAGCTGATGTAGTAGTCGCCATCTCGCGTCAGATAGCTGGTAAAACCCTGCTCCTGTGCCAGCAGGCGATGCAATTCCCGGGAGATGCCCAGTACCACGTCCTTTTCCCGCAGCTTGTTGGGCCCAATGGCACCCGGATCCTCCCCGCCGTGCCCCGCATCAATGACGATCACGACATCCCGCTGCTGGTTGGCGTCACGGGTGCTTCTCACCACTCGGGCCGGTTCTTTGGGCTGACTTGCACCTGCGACTGCCGTTTCTCCCGTCAGCAAGTCCACCACCAACCGGTCACCATACTGACCATTGGGCTTTAACAAAAAGCTGCGGGTCGGAATCGCCCGTTCCAGATCCAGCACCACGCGCAGGTCCTTGCCATTGCGAACGCCGCTACGCACTTTGCGAATAGGGGAATCCTTCAAATCCAGCTGGGTCAGATTCGTCGCCAGCTGGGCATCGTTAATATCAATCACCAGCCGGTGGGGGCCCGTCAAATCAAATACCTGATAGTCGACCGGGCCACTGACATCAAACACCAGGCGCACATGGTCCGGCGCCGGCCACAAGCGCACGCTCCCCACGGTGGCGGCCTGCACCAACGCCGAACATACCAGCAGCAGGGGCAGGAGCAAGCGGGCAAACATTGTTTTACTCATCACTGCATCTCGTTTTGATCCGTCGGCCGGATCCGTGCTTCCAGCTGACGGAGGAGGTCTCGCCCATAGTCCGAAACGGCACTCAAAAGAACCTCACGCCCCGGCGATACCACTTGGATAAAAACTTCAAGATCGGGTTTTGGCAGAATTCCGGCCCCGCGATCAGGCCACTCCACCAAACAAAGGGATTGCCCATCAAAATAGTCGCGAATTCCCAGGTATTCCAATTCTTCGGGGTCTCCCAGACGGTACAGATCAAAGTGATAAACCTGCCGCCCTCCCACCTGGTAGGGCTCAACCAGGGTATAAGTTGGGCTCTTGACTGCCCCCTGATGCCCGAAAGCACGCAGCACACCCCGGGTAAAGGTGGTTTTACCGGCCCCGAGATCACCCCGCAAAAAAATCACCCCTACACCGGCACTAGCCTCGCCCAGGTTTTGTCCCAGGGCGACAGTTTCCGCTTCGTCACGGGCCGTCAGTCTCAACTCTTGCATGCGGATTACCTTGTTACTTCTCAAAACCGCCCATCAAATCACGCCCTCTTAGCAGGCTCGGCAGCGCGGCCACCACATCGGTTGGCAGCAGGCTGACATATCCCTGGCTCCGGGCTGCGACTTGCGCTGCCTCCCCATGCAGACAGGCGGCCAACTCCGTCGCCTGACGCCCGGAATATCCCTGTGCCAAAAAGCTACCGAGGATGCCGCTCAGCACATCCCCCATGCCTCCCGTCGCCATGCCGGGGTTACCGACATTCGCCAGAGCTGACAGCGATTCATTGATGCCGCCCCCAATCAGGGTACCGGCACCTTTTAACAACACAACGCCACCGTAACGCTGTTGCAATTGCGCCAGCGCGGCAAAACGATCCGCCTGAACCTCCGCCACCGAGCACCCTAACAGTCGAGCGGCTTCTCCCGGATGGGGCGTCATCACACACTCCCGCCCCCGAAGATCCGCCGCCAGGCCCTGCGCGGCGATCAGGTTCAAGGCATCGGCATCCAGCACCAGCGGCTTGTCGGATTCCAGCACCACCTGAAGCAGTTGCTGCGACCAGGCAGCCGTGCCCAGCCCCGGGCCGATCACCACCGCATCGGCCCGTTCCAGCATCGGCAGCAAATCATGACGGGACCGTACCGAGCGGGCCATGACTTCCGGGCAACGCATTAAAATCGCCGGCACATGGTTGGAGCGAGTCGCCACCGAAATCAATCCGGCTCCGCTTCTGGCCGCCGCCTCCGCCGCCATCACCACGGCGCCTCCCATCCCCTCGTCACCGCCAACAATCAGCAACCGCCCAAACTGCCCTTTATGGGCACAAGGACGGCGGGGCTCAATCAGGCCGGACACCTGATACCAGTCCACTCGCCGGCAAAGATGTGGAACGGCGTCATAAACCTCGGCGGGCACGCCAAGATCATCAAACACCAGCTGACCTACATGGTCAGGACCGGCTCCGGTCAACAAGCCCTGCTTAAGACCGATAAAAGTGACAGTGAGTTCCGCATCAACGGCACAATCCAACGGCATGCCCGTATCAGCGGACAGGCCGGAGGGGACATCGACCGCCACCACTGGTAGCCCAGTGGCGTTGATGGCCTTGATCGCATCGCCGTACAGGCCACGCACCGGGCTGTTCAGCCCGGTTCCCAATAGCGCATCCACCAGCACATCGGCTTCGATGACACAATCAGGGGTCCAGGGCTGAAAGGTCACTCCCTGAGCCACGGCCCAATCCCGCGCCTGGGCCGCTTCCCCTTGCAGTGTCTCCGGGGCAGCCAGCCAATAAAGCCGAACGTTGAGCCCGCGTTTTTTAGCCAGCCCCGCGATCACATAGCCATCCCCGCCATTGTTGCCGCCCCCGCAAAACAGGGTCAGGGAACCAACTTGGGGCCAGCGGCTCAAAAGATGACGAAAGGCGGAACGACCGGCACGCATCATCAGTTCAAAACCGGAAACACCCATGGCATCAATGGCAAGACGGTCCAGTTGCCGGACCTGATCGGCTCGATAGAGCCGCATAGGAAGAGAATCAGTCATAGCGAGCGCCGCTCCGGGAGAAGCTTGAGGTAAACATCATTTGTCGATGCCAGCCTGCTTGGGTGGAAGTTTCCCACAGCTCCATTTCCCAGACAACCTGTCGGTTTTTAACCCGGGCCACACCAGCTGTGGCAAAATACTCCCATCTAACGGATGCGGTCGTATGATTTCAAAACCTTTACACACCCCGGAAAACGTGGATCTTCAGGATCTTGCCCAAAGCATTAAGCGCTGGGCCGAAGAATTGGGCTTTCAGCAGGCCGGTATTACCGGGGTGAATCTGGGAGACCACGAACGCCGCCTGAATGACTGGCTGGCCCGAGGCTACCATGGCGAAATGGATTACATGGCCCGCCACGGCAGCAAGCGTAGCCGGCCGGCGGAGCTGGTGGAAGGCACCTTACGGGTGATTTCCCTGCGCATGGACTACTATCCGGACACCACACCCGCCCAGGCCGTGCTCGACAACCCGCAAGACGCCTATATCTCCCGCTATACCCTGGGCCGGGACTATCACAAGCTGATTCGCAAGCGGCTGACGCAACTGGTGGAACGCATCGAAACCCAGCTGCCCGGCCACCAGTTCCGCGTCTTCACCGACAGCGCCCCGGTGCTGGAACGCGCCCTGGCCCAGCAGGCCGGACTGGGCTGGATCGGCAAGAACACCATGCTGATCAACCCCAAGGCAGGGTCTTATTTCTTTTTGGCCGAAGTCTACACCGACCTCCCTCTGCCTCTGGACCCGCCCTTTACCAAGCATCACTGTGGCAGTTGCCGGGCCTGCCTGGACATCTGCCCCACCCAGGCCTTTGTGGAGCCCGGGGTGCTGGATGCCCGACGCTGCATTTCCTATCTCACCATTGAGCTCAAAGGGGCGATTCCGGAAGAACTGCGCCCACTGATGGGCAACCGGGTGTTCGGTTGCGACGACTGCCAGCTGATCTGCCCCTGGAACCGTTTTTCCCGATTCACCCGGGAGCCGGACTTCGCCCCGCGACACCGACTGGATAGCAGTCAACTGGCGGATCTGTTCCTGTGGTCTGAAGAAGAGTTTCTCAAGCGGACGGAAGGTTCCGCCATCCGTCGTACCGGCTATGAAGGCTGGCTGCGCAATCTAGCGGTCGGACTGGGTAATGCGCCAACCAGTGAGGCCGTGATCAATGCCCTGCAACAGCGCGCCGACCACCCATCCCCACTGGTGCGAGAGCATGTCGCCTGGGCCTTGGCGCAACACCCCAAGCCCAAGGCCTAGCCCCCCAGCTTGGGCAAAACATCCAAGCCCGCCCGCAACGCCCGTTAGGGCTCCAGGCGCAGGAAATGCTCCCGATAGTGGCGCAGCTCCGCGATGGAGTCCTGGATATCTTCCAGCGCCAAGTGGGTATTACGCTTGACCAGGGTCTTGAGCACATCGGGACGCCAGCGGCGAGCCAGCTCCTTCAGGGTGCTCACATCCAGATTCCGGTAATGGAAGTAGTTTTCCAGCTCCGGCATGTAGCGCACCAGGAAGCGGCGATCCTGCCCAATACTGTTACCGCACATGGGAGAGGCTCCCTGCTCCACGTGGCGCCGTAAAAACTCCAGCGTCATCCGCTCCGCTTCCTGCTCATCAATTTGGCTGTCCTTCACCCGCTGGGTCAGTCCCGACTCTCCATGGGTGCGTACACACCACTCATCCATCAGGGCCAGCACCTGTGCCGGCTGATGGACCGCAATCACCGGCCCTTCCTCAATCACATTGAGCTGGGAGTCCGTTACAATAGTGGCGATCTCGATGATCCGATGGACTTCCGGGTCGAGCCCGGTCATCTCCAGATCGATCCAGATCAGATTGTCTTGGCGTACCATGCTGATTCCTTCATGATGTAGGGTAATTTGGACACCGGCCGTCGACCGGAAGATGAGCGCCATCATACCACGGGCGAACTTTCGACGGCGCCCTTTGCGAAGCAATTGTGCCCCACGCATTCGTGGCCATAACCATTAGTCCGGCTTTCTAGAGCCCTTAACGAATCTCGGCGATGTCAAAACGCAAACTCAACCGACGCCAGCGCTGGCGCGTGGAAAAAATACAACAGGAACGGACCGCCCGTGCCCAGAAACGGGAACGGGACATCAGCCGCCAGCTCAACGCCGGCGAACTCAGCAGCGAACAGTTGGGGCTGGTCATTGCCCACTATGGCCAGCAGTTGGATATCGAGGCTCTGGAAGGCGAGGACCAGGGCAAGGTGCACCGCTGCTTCGCCCGCGCCAACATTGATTCACTGGTCACCGGAGACCGGGTGATCTGGCGTGCCGGCGCCAACCTCACCGGGGTCATTGAAGCCCGCCTGGAGCGCCGCACCAGCCTGACGCGCCCGGACAACTTTGGCCAGCTCAAACCGATTGCCGCCAATATTGATCACATCATCATGGTGTTCGCAGCGGAGCCGGAACCTCACCAGAACCTGCTGGACCGCTACCTGGTGGCCGCCGAAACCGTTGGGATTCCACCGATTCTGCTACTGAACAAAACCGACCTGATCAATGATCAGAACCGGGCGCACGTTGAAGGTCTGGTGGCACTGTATCAGACCCTGGGCTACCCGGTTATTCGGGCCTCGACCGCCACCCAGCACGGGCTGGACGAACTGCTTGAGGTTTTGGCGGGCCGCACCAGTGTGCTGGTTGGCCAGTCGGGAGTGGGTAAATCGTCGTTGGTGAAAATGCTGTTGCCCGACGAGGAGATCCGCATTCAGGAGTTGTCAGAGCACACCCGCAAGGGCACCCATACCACCACCACTGCCAGGCTGTTCCACATGCCCACCGGCGGGGATCTGATCGACTCCCCCGGGGTGCGTGAATTCGGGCTTTGGCATATTGATGTCCACCAGTTGGAGCAGGGTTTTATCGAGTTCGGGCCCCATCTTGGCTATTGTAAGTTCCGGGACTGCCGCCATCTGGAAGAACCCGGCTGCGCCCTCAAGGCCGCCGTGGAGGACGGCAAGATCGACCCGCGCCGACTGGACAGCTACTTCCTGATCCGCCAAACCCTGGAAGAGCAGCCCACCCGCTACGAGCGAGAATCCTGACCGGTTACCAGACCAGCTCGCGGGGATGCACCGGCTGGATCCGTTCGATCGCCTCATTCAGCTTGTTGGAGATATCCGGTATTGCTGGAGCATTGCCCGAGGGCACGGCTCCGGCTTCCGCCGCTCGCATTTCCAGCTCGGTCTTCTTGTTCAGCACAATGAGGGAAATCCGGCGATTCACCGGATGGTAGGGGTCTTTCTGGTCAAACAAAACCGAGGAGGCCAACCCCACCACCCGGGCGATCCGCTCTGGTTGCAGCCCGCCCACCAATAATGCCCGGCGGGCGGCATTGGCCCGATCCGCGGACAGCTCCCAGTTACTATAGGCCTCTTCACTGCCGCTATAGGGCATGGCATCCGTATGACCGGACAGGCTGATCCGATTGGGCACGCTCGACAGGGGGCCGACCAGCTCAAACAGGATCTCTTCTGAATAGGGCTTCAGCTTGGAGCTGCCGATATCAAACATCGGGCGCTGGGACTTGTCGACAATCTGAATCCGCAAGCCTTCGTCGGTGATATCCAGCACCAGTTGATCCTTGAACTCCCTTAACCTGGGACTCTCATCGATCCGTTGCGCCAACTGCTGCAACAGAATTTCCATTTTCTGCAACTCCATCTGCTCGGCCAGGGCTTCCACCTGATCCGGCGTCAGGCTATCCGTGGCTTGAGCGGCGGAGGAGCTGTTCAAAATCGAAACCTGAGGACTGCCCCCCAGATCAATCGGGCTGGATGAACCACCCTCGGAAAACCCGACCGGGTCCCGAAAATAACCTTCGATCGCCAATTTTTGCTCGGGTGTTGCGCTCGCCATCAGCCACAGCACCAGGAAAAACGCCATCATGGCTGTCGCAAAGTCCGCAAAGGCCACTTTCCAGGCGCCGCTATGCCCCGCTCGGCCTTTCCTGACCCGTTTGACAATGATGGGACGCTGACTTTCCACGCGACTACAACCCCCAGCGCCTTAGTTGGACTTCACGAAATCGTTGAGCTCCTGGAAGTTGGGGCGGTCATTGACGAACAACACCTTACGCCCAAATTCCACGGCCAGTTGGGGTGGCAACCCCCCCATGGTGGCCAGGATACTGACCTTCACACACTCGTACGCCTTGATTTCCTCGGCCGCCAGGTGGGCCATGGCATAGGAGGTGGGCCCCACAAAGCCGTAGGCCAGCAAAATACCCAGAAAAGTCCCGACCAGCGCTGCCGCCACGTGAACCCCAATTGCGGTCTGGTCACCAGAGCCCAGCATGCTCATGGTGATCACAATCCCCAATACCGCAGCCACGATCCCGAATCCGGGCAACGCATCCGCCACCCGCTGAACCGCATGGGACGGCTCCTCCAGTTCTTTGATGCGGGTTTCAATTTCCAGATCCATCAGGCCTTCCAGCTCGTGGGGCGACATGTTGCCGGCGCTGACGATTCTCAGATAGTCGGTAATAAACTCAATCAGCGTGGTTTCCCGCATCAACGCGGGGTACTTGCTGAAAATCGGGCTGTTTTCAGGCTCATCCACATCCGCCTCAATGGCCATCACCCCCGACTTACGGGCTTTGTCGAACAGCGCATAGAGTAGGCTGAGCAGATCCATATACAGAGGCTTGCGAAACCGCCCGCCGACGATTACCCGAGGCAACGCCCCAAACACCGCCTTGTGGACATGCATCGGGTTGGAGATCACATAAGCCCCAAAGGCCGCGCCACAAATGATCAGAATCTCGTAGGGTTGCCATAACGCGGCAATCTGCCCATGGGACAGCACATAACCGCCAATAACCGAACCGGTGACCAGGATGATACCAATGATAAACAGCATAACTTGGCGCTCTACAGCCTCTCAATAATGGATAGCATTCCCGCATGCGGCCACTGGAAACCAAGAAGCCCCTTCGCCCCGGGTTCCGCGCCTGATTGGAAGGTCCTGATTGCCAACGAATAAGCCTGGACAGCTGGGTAGCTGAGAGGCAAGGCGGGCTGAAGCGACGCGAAACACCCTCGGGTGCCCGAGATGCAGCGCGCCAGTCTCCGTGTCCATGCAGGTAATGCTAACAGTTAAGTCGATTCTCTTCGATTTCTCAATCTTTATGAGACAGATTCTCCCGCCAGGGCCCGGCGTCCAGCCCCCAGGAGGGATTGGCCCCGGCCGTCTGGCCGCCCGTGACCGGCATCTGCTATGATTCGCCCTTTCCGGACCCGGCAGGAAAACAACCATGTCATCCCCTGAACTGAACGACTTACCTTTGATTCTGGAACCCTCAGAGCTTGAGCCCTTGCTGGGACATCCCCGCCTGGTTTTGGTCGACCTGTGCCGCCCTGATCAGTATGTCTCGGCCCACCTGCCCGGCGCCATCCATGTTTCACCGGCGGAAACCCAATGGGGACAACCTCCAGCCCCGGGCCTGCTGCCCTCTCTCACGCAGCTTCAGCACCTGGTGGAACGACTCGGACTGGGTGATGACAGCTGGGCGGTAGTCTATGACGACGAAGGCGGCGGCTGGGCGGGACGCATGCTCTGGCTGCTGGACTCCATCGGCTTTCAGCGCTGCTCCTATCTCAATGGGGGCCTAATCGCCTGGGCCCAGGAAGAGCGCCCGTTAAGCCGGGAGTTGCCCGCCCCGAACCAACCGCAAACCCCGTTTCAGCCCAGCCTGACCCAACAGCCCACCGCTTCCCTGGATTATCTCCTGGAGCGCATTGGTGCCGAGGATCTGGCAATCTGGGATGCACGCTCACCGGGCGAATATCACGGCACTCAGGTCAATGCCCGTCGGGCCGGCCATATTCCGGGCGCCGTCAATCTGGAGTGGACCCAACTGATGGACCCGGCACGGGGCTATCGGCTGAAGTCCGACGACAGGTTACGCACCATGCTCACCCAGCTCGGCATTACGCCGGATAAAGAAATTATCACCCACTGCCAAACCCACCACCGTTCCGGCCTGACCTATCTCGCCGCCAAGCATCTTGGCTATCCGCGAGTGAAAGCCTATGCCGGCTCCTGGTCTGAGTGGGGCAACCATCCAGAGACGCCAATCGAATGATTTCAGAACAACTCGAAAATAAACGCAGCATTCCTGCCTTCGATCGCCTGTTTGTGATCAGCCAGTACCTGGCCCCACAACACCTGATCTCCCGTGCGGTCGGGCTGTTGGCCAACACTCGCCATCCCGCCATCAAGAACGCCTTGATCCGGTGGTTCATCCAGCGCTATCAGGTCAATATGGCCGAAGCCCTGCATGAAAACGCGGAAGACTACGCCTGCTTCAACGACTTTTTCACCCGTGAGCTCAAACCCGGCGCCCGCACCTTTGTCACCGGCGCCAATGAAATCGCCTGCCCGGTCGATGGCGCCATCAGCCAGTTGGGCAGCATCGGTCAGGGCCGGATCTTTCAGGCCAAGGGCCACCATTTCGATCTGGTCGACCTGCTGGGCGGCAACCAAGAGTTTGCCGCGCCCTTTGAGGATGGCGAGTTCGCCACCATCTACCTGTCGCCCAAGGACTATCACCGCATTCACATGCCTCTGGCCGGCAAACTGAAGGCCATGGTCCACGTGCCGGGTGATCTGTTCTCGGTCAACCCGGTGACCGCCGAGAATGTGCCCAACCTGTTTGCCCGCAACGAGCGAGTGGTTGCCCTGTTCGATACCGAGCAAGGCCCGATGGCGATGGTTTTGGTGGGCGCGATGATCGTGGCCAGTATTGAAACCGTCTGGGCGGGCCAGGTTGCGCCCCGTCGCAAACAGGTCACCACCATTCACTATGGCGAGACGGCCCCCGCGCTAAGCCTGGAGCAAGGTGCTGAAATGGGTCGCTTCAAACTGGGCTCCACCGTGGTGCTGTTGTTCCCGAAAGGCAAGATGCAGTGGGCCGAAGGGTTGACCGCCGGCGCCGGCGTCAGACTCGGCCAGCTGCTGGGCACCAAACTGTAAACACCCAGGCCGGATGCGCCCTTCGGTCCACCACGGACTGAAGGGGCACCGGTGATGATTCACACCCGATCAATGGGGAACGGAATCACGTCATCAATACTTTGCGCGCCAACTGCAATCATCAGCAACCGATCCACCCCCAACGCCACCCCCGCACAAGAGGGCATTCCCTGTCGCAACGCGGCGATAAAACGCTGATCGATAGGGATTTCCGGTTTGCCCAACTGCACCCTGTGGAGATTGTCCTGGGCGAAGCGACGAGCCTGCTCCTCGGCATCGGTCAGCTCAAAATAACCGTTGGCCAGCTCGATTCCCCGCACATAAAGCTCAAACCGTTGCGCCACCACAATGTCGTCACTTTGGCAGGTTTGTGCCAGAGCGGCCTGGGAGGGCGGATAGTGATACACAAAAGTGCCGCCCGCCTGTCCCAGGCAGGGTTCCACCTGGTGGGACAGAATAATGTCCAACAGCTCATCCCGATTCAGGTCGCCAACCTGCAGCCCCGACAGCTCCGCGGCCCGAGCCTGCAGATCATCCAACGGGGCCAGAAAGGGGTCCATTCCCGCATAGCGCAGAAAAGCCTCCCGGTAGGTCAGCCGTTCCGTCGCCGGCACCTCCGCCACCACCTGCACCAACTCCGCCACTTCCGACATGAGCAGATCCAGGTCAAAGCCCGGGCGATACCATTCCAGCATGGTGAACTCTGGATTGTGGCGCCGCCCTCGCTCGCCATCCCGAAAAGCACGCCCCAATTGATAAATGGGACCGCTGCCCGCCGCCAGTAGGCGCTTCATGGCATATTCGGGCGAGGTTTGCAGATAGAGGGTTTTCGGCGCCACGCCCGGCGCCTCGTGATAGTGGGCTTCAATGCTGTCGAGATAGGGATCAAGCGCCGTGCTGCTGGCCAGCAGTGGCGTATCCACTTCCAGGACGCCCTTGTCTCGAAAAAATTGCCGGATAGCGGCAAGAAAATCCGCCCGCCGCTGCAGCATCCGCAACTCGGCACTAGGCAGCCAGGAATAGTCGTTCACAGGTTTGAAGTCTTAAACAGGTAGGGGAAACAGCAGAAATGGGGCGCACAGCGCCCCAAAAATGACTTAGCCTTTCGCGCGGCTCACGTACTCGCCGGTACGGGTGTCCACTTTGATCACTTCACCCGTGGTGATAAACAGCGGAACGCTGACCACTGCACCGGTGGAGAGCTTGGCGGGCTTGCTGCCGCCCTGGGCCGTGTCACCACGAACACCGGGATCGGTCTCGATAATTTCCAGCTCGATAAAGTTGGGCGGGCTGACGGAAAGCGGAGAGTTGTTATACAGGGTGACCGTATAGATCGCCTGCTCTTTCAACCATTTGACCGCCTCACCGACTGACTTCTCGTCCGCCGCGAACTGCTCGAAAGAGCCGTCAGTGGCCATGAAGTGCCAGAACTCACCGTCGCTGTACAGGTATTCCATGTCCTTATCGATGACATCCGCACCTTCCAGACTCTCGCCGGACTTAAAGGTACGCTCCCACACGCGACCGGTTTTCAGGTTACGCAGCTTAACTCGGTTAAAGGCCTGACCCTTGCCAGGCTTTACAAATTCGTTCTCCAGAATGGCACAAGGATCGCCCTCGAGCATAACCTTGAGACCCTGTTTGAATTCGTTGGTAGAATACGTCGCCATAAGTCCTCATCCAATATCGACAGATGCCCTGAAATGGTAAACGCTTAATGATAGCTCGAACCCAGCACCCAGTAGAAGGGGAGTCCCTACAAAACCAGCTGCCAAGTTGGCAAGAAGAGCTGTCACGGGCCATTCGCCAGCCCCGGGAGCTGCTTGAAGCCCTGCAGCTCCCGGCCGAGCTGCTGGATGGCATGAACCAGGGGGACCAGCTGTTCCCCTTGAGAGTGCCCTACCCTTACCTCTCCCGGATCGAGCCCGGCAACCCGCAAGACCCCCTGCTGCTCCAGGTGCTTCCCAGCCTACAGGAAACCCGCCAGGTGCCCGGCTATCTCACCGACCCGCTCCAGGAGCAACAGGCGATTGCCCACCCGGGGGTGCTGCACAAATATCACGGCCGGGTGTTGCTGATTGTCAGCGGAGCCTGCGCCATTAATTGCCGCTACTGCTTTCGACGCCACTTCCCATACGACGACAACAACCTCAGCACTCAGGAGTGGGAGCAGGCGCTGGCCTATCTGGCCCAGGACTCCAGTATCGACGAGGTGATTCTCAGCGGTGGCGACCCACTGGCGGTCAACGACAAACGCCTGCTGTGGCTGATCAATCGGCTTGAGGCGATCCCCCACCTCCAGCGACTGCGGATCCATACCCGTCTACCCATTGTCATTCCCCAGCGCATCACGCCGGAACTGCTCCAGGGGCTGCAACAAAGCCGTCTGCAAAAAGTGATGGTGGTCCATGTGAACCATGCCCAGGAACTGGACACGCCGGTTCGCCAGGCACTAAAACAGGTGCAGGAAGCCGGAGTCACCCTGCTCAACCAGGCTGTTTTGCTGCGGAACGTCAACGACGACACCGACACCCTGACTAAGCTCAGCAAACAACTGTTCAGCGCGGGCGTTCTGCCTTATTATCTGCACCTGTTGGATCCAGTGCAGGGAGCGGCCCATTTTGACGTGCCCCATGCCGAAGCGGTGGCGCTGGTCAAAGGCCTTCTTGAGTTGCTTCCGGGGTATCTGGTTCCCAAACTGGTACGAGAAGATCCGGGACATCCTTCCAAGTCTCCCCTACTCTAAATTTGTCAGGCTTCGCAACGCTATGTAATTTTTTGTTATGGCCGTCACGTCTCCACTTACAGTTCCTGACGAAACGCCATGATCTGCTATTCTATGAAACTGGGTACTCCTGACCCGGGCACGATGAGTTGCGCTGCCCCTCGCCACCATTTGGGGTCGCAGGGCGTGTCGTGCTCAAACAGGATATGGAACTCAACCGATGGCCCATATTTGGCCTAAAAAATAGACATGCCTACATGTCACGCTGGCACATGCCCACCGTGAGTAGGCCCCAACAACATACTCAGTGGTCGTTGCATGGAAGATCTGTCCTCGAATGTGATGTTAACCATCCCCGAACAAAAGCTCAGCAGGCTTTCTTTTGCCGGTCCCAACGTTCGCGATCTGGAAGACTGGGTACAAAGCCTGCCCATGGCCAATATTGGGGAAACCGCGAAACATCTGTATCACGCTATTATCGAGCTGAATCAACTGACGGTAGCCCCCTTAACACGCTACCAACTGCTGGAGATTGTTCGAGGGCCGATTTACTTCGTCTGTGCCGGGTTATCCAAACACTTTCTGAATCAGCCCGTTATCCTGCCGGAGAAGCAGCGTAAAATCGCCAACCTGGCCCAGGCCCTGCAATTGCACCTGGCCACCGGCTACAAGATTGTCGTTGTCGAGGGGCAATCCCAAATCCTGGTGGACAAAGTGCGCCGGGTCATCGCCCATGCCTGCCACCGCGCCATTAGCGATCTCGGCCAAACCATTTTGCGCTCCTACCAGCTGTATTGCCCCAGCCCGAGCAAGGTCTGGCTGGAAGTGCACCAGCTTTATCGCTTCGCGGAAGCAAACAATCTGCTCCGAAACGATGTGGAGGACCCACAGGCCGCCTATATCAAGTTTTCCCGCATTGATGATGCCTATAAGAAAGTACTGTTATTGGGCTGCAGCAAGCCCAACCAGTGCCGGCAAAATGATATTGCGGTGATTTACGACAGTTTCGAGAACTGGACCAGGTATGTGGAAGTCGGCAGACCCTGCCACGAAAATGATCTCTTTATCATTAACCCCCAGCGGGATATTCCGCCAATCTACCGTAGCCTGTATGACGGACCGATCACTGCGGACTTTTGTGGATTGGACACCTCTGATCTGGTGCAACGAATCACCGATTATCTGGGCCAGTTGAAAGACACCAAGCTGCCGTCTAATGACATTTTGCCCATGCCCGTGCGCCTGGCGGACCGGTTGGTCAGCCACCTGGGCCAGTCCCTGGGGATTCTGACCAAGCGTAACTTCAAGCGGATTGCCGCCAACGGCCAGCTGTTTGTCTGCGTTGGCCTGAGCGCCACCCACAACTTCTGCGCCAATGGCATGGACTTCGAGCAGCAGCTGATCGGCACCGGCAACCGCGCCGATGACTCCGCGGAGAATCTCTTTGTCCGCCGCATGAAACAGAAAGACATTTGGTCGGCGAGTGTCGACAGTGGCCCGGAGCGTAGTGCTTTTGAGCGAGCTGATCTGTCGCCGATCAATTACACCGGCATCAGTGGCAAGACAGACCAGCCGGAGAGCGAGAAAAAAACCGTTTACCAACACCATCAGGTGCCGCTGATCAATATCAGCCCCGGTGGCTATTGCCTGCAGTGGCAAGGCGAGATTCCCATCAATGTCCAGGCCGGAGAGATTATCGGGGTCCGGGAAAGCGAGGAGCTGCCCTGGAGCATCGCCACGATCCGCTGGATCCGGCAGGTCAAACAGCATGGTACCCAGATTGGGGTTGAACTGCTGGCTCCCAACGCAACCCCTTGCGCCGTCCAGCTGATTCAGCGGGTAGGCGAAAACAGCGACTATCTGCGCGCCCTGCTGCTGCCGCCGCTGCCTGCCATCGGCCAGCCGATGACCCTGATTACTCCTCGCCTGCCCTTCCAGGAAGGCCACCGGGTCCTCATTAACCAGCATGGCAAGGAGACCAAGGCGCAGCTGATCCGTCGCGTGTCAGCCACCGCCAGCTACAGCCGCTTTGAATTCAAGGACGCTGAAGCAGAACCTCAGCCTGACACCAAACCCCAGAACAATGAGTTTGATGCCCTGTGGTCTATCCTCTAGGCCGACTCAGCTCAAGAGTCAGGTGGTTTAAAGTGCTTTCCCCTTGTACGAAAGCAAAACTCATGTCATTGTTTCTCTATAGTGTTTCCAATCGGATGGTGGTCCCAGTGACCCGGCGGGCGTAAAACGCCCGCCATCCCGATCATTCGCGAAGCGTCTCAGAGGCATTCACACTTTATCGAGCTGACTTAAGTACCATGGTATCCAAATCCCAGACTGTGCGTTTATTGATTCTCGACTCCTCCCAAAATGAGGCGGAAGCCTTGGTCAGCCTTCTTCGCAACGGGGGCAAGGCAACCCGGGGCCATCGGGTTACCGCTGAAGAAGAGCTGCTGGAATCAATCAAGGATCAAGTCTGGGACTTGTGTGTGGCCCGGGAGGAGTCCGGCGAACTAGGCTACAAGGATGCTCTGGCCCACATCCTGCGACTCGACAAAGACATCCCCTTTATTCTGCTAACCGAAGGCTACAAGCCCGAGCTGGTCGTGGAAACCCTGAAACTCGGCGCCAGTGACGTCATTCCCCATGCCGAGAAGAATCATATCCTGCTGGCCATTGACCGGGAGCTGCGCAACCTTGAGGAGCGACGGCGCCGCCGCGCCCTGGATCTGCACCTGCAGGAAGCGGAAAAACGCTGCCAACTGCTGCTCGACAGCTCCATGGATGCCATCGCCTATGTCAGCGACGGCATGCATATCTATGCCAACCAGACCTACCTGGACATGTTCGGCTATGAAGACATCGATGACCTGATGTGTATCCCCATCATGGATACGGTGATCGATGAAACCCAGGATGACTTCAAGGCCTTTTTCAAGAATTTCCAGGACGGTACCGCCGAAGACAATGAAATGCATTGTGCCGCCCTGCGCAGTGACGGCAGCACCATCGACGTGGTATATACCCTGCTGTCGGCCACCTATGACGGCGAGCGCTGCACCCAGGTGATTGTGCGCCCCGAACAGGACGACTCCGAGCTGGAAGAAAAGCTCAAGAAAATCAGCAGTCAGGATCTGCTCACTGGCTTGTACAACCGGCAGTACTTCAGCGAACGCCTGCACACTAGTGTGGAAAAGGCCCTGGCCAACGAGCTGCAAGGCGCCCTGCTCTATATCGCCATCGACAACTTCGCCCGGATCAAGGCGGATGCCGGTATCGCCGGCGCCGACCTGGTGTTGAGCGACATTGCCAACCTGCTGCGCAAACAGTTTGACGAAAGCGATGTACTGGCGCGCCTGGGTGATGACTCCTTTGCCGTTCTGTTGATGGGCAAGGATGATCGCCAAGCCCTGGAACAGGCGGAAAGCCTGCGGGCCGCGGTGGAAAACCAGCTGTTTGAAATCTCCAACCGGACCGTGCAGGCCACCTGCAGTATCGGGATCGCCCTGGTCAACGACAGCTCCCCAAAAGCCAGCGAGCTGCTGGGGCGCGCCCACAAAGCCTCTACCCATGTGCATGAGCTGGAAGGCCATGAGCAGGGCAACGGGGTTTACCTGTACAACCCCCGCGACTTCGATCTCAGCATGGCCGCGGATCAGGATATGCTGGCAATTCTGGAAGAGGCGCTGGATAACAACCAGTTCAAACTGCTGTTCCAGCCCATTATCAGTCTGCGCGGTGACGCTACCGAACATTACGAGGCGCAGGTGCGCATGGTGGCGGAAGGCAAGGAGGTCAACCCCAATGAGTTCCTGCCGATCAGCCAGAAAGCACAACTGGCCATCAAGTTTGATCGCTGGGTCATCCTACAGAACATCAAGAGCCTGAGCGCCCACCATGCCAAGGGGCACAACAGCCGCCTGTTCCTGAGCATTACTTCCCACACCATTCAGGACAAGACCTTCCTGCCCTGGTTGAGCCTCGCCCTGAAAGCGGCACGCCTGCCCGGCGATTCACTGATTTTCCAGATCGAGGAAGATCACGCCACCATGCTGCTGAAACAGGCGAAGGAATTCACCAAAGGTCTGGCCGAACTGCACTGCCGTACCGCCTTGACCAACTTTGGTTGCGCGATCAGTCCCTTCAACACCCTCAAGCACGTGGATATCGACTACGTGAAGCTGGATGGCTCCTTCACCGAAGAACTGCAAAAGAACGAAGAGGCCAAGGAGAAGGTCAAGGAAATGATCCAATCCCTGCAATCGGCAGGCAAGCTGGCCATTGTGCCGCAAGTGGAAAGCGCCACGGTGCTCTCTACCCTGTGGCAAGCGGGCGTGAACTATGTTCAGGGCGACTATCTGCAGCCCCCCGCTCCGGAGATGAACTACGAGTTTGGCGAAAGCGAGTAATCGCCCGCGCGCCCGTTTCAGCTGTCTAACCCGTTTCAGCTGCCTAAAAAGAAAGAACCTCTCCTAGGAGAGGTTCTTTGCTTCTGGTTTGGTACCGCTCAACTCCTGGCCGAGACCCGGCTCAGGAGAACTCGGTTTCACTATCCCGAAAGCCGATCAGATACAGGATGCCATCCAGCCCCAGGGTGGAAATCGAGTGCTCCGCCGACTTCTTCACCAGTGGCTTGGCCCTGAACGCGATGCCCAGGCCCGCCACACTCAGCATGGGCAGATCGTTGGCCCCATCCCCCACGGCGATGGCCTGCTCCAGACGAATATTCTCCCGACTGGCGATTTCCTTCAACAACTCCGCCTTGCGGGCGCCGTCCACGATACGCCCGGTCACCTCGCCGGTGACCTTGCCGTCCTTGATTTCCAGCTCGTTGGCAAAGACATAATCAATGCCCAACCGCTCCTTGAGCATCTGGGCGAAGTAGGTGAAGCCGCCTGACAGGATCGCGGTCTTGTAACCCAGGTTTTTCAGGGTGCGGATCAACCGCTCCGCCCCTTCGGTCATCCGCAACCGCTGGGCCACCGTCTCCAGCACCGACTCATCCAATCCCTTGAGCAGCGCCACCCGGCGCCGGAAGCTCTGGGAAAAATCCAGCTCCCCACGCATCGCCGCCTCGGTAATCTCCGCCACCTGCTCGCCGACCCCGGCCTCTTTCGCCAGCTCATCGATCACTTCCGCCTCGATCAGGGTGGAGTCCATATCAAACACCACCAAACGGCGGTTACGGCGATACACCGTATCCCGCTGGAAGGCGATATCCACATTGAGCTCACTGGAGATATGCAAAAAATCCGAGCGCAGTTTTTCCAGATCCGGCGGAGTGCCCCGCACCGAGAACTCAATACAGGCCTGGGTGCGCTCCAGATCCATATTGAGCGGCATACGTCCGGACAGACGGGTAATATTGTCGATATTCAGGCCATGCTGGGCGGTGATGGTCGACACCCGGGCAATCTGCTCGGCGGTAATGCTGCGCGACAGCAGCGTCACCATATAGCGTTGCTTGCCCTTGCCACTGACCCAGTCTTCATACTCTTCTTCCGTGACCGGCTTGAACTGGACCTGCAGGCCCAGCTCGTAGATCCGGAACAGCAGATCCTTCAGCAGGGGCGAGGCAACCTCCTCACGGGGAATCTGGACCAGAATCCCCCAGGTCAGGTAATCATGTATCACCGCCTGCCCGATATCGAGAATACGTAGGCCATATTCAGCCATGATCCCGGTAATATTGGAGGTCAAACCGGGCTTGTCATACCCGGACACGTTAATCAGTAGCAGGTCACTCACTATTTGGATTTCCTTCAGCCGCTGGCTCATGACGACTGGTGGATGATGCCTCCACCACTTCAATACGATCGACCCGTTGCAGTCCGCGGGGCAATTTGTGCCCACGCCGGCCCCGTTCGCCGAGGTAATGCTCCAGATCCTGGAAACGCAACTTCAGATGACGCTTGCCGGAATGGATCAGCAACTGATCGCTTGGGCCCACCAACGCCAGGGCACTGACGTACTCCTCGCGACTGGCAACCCGGGCCGAAGGAATGCTGATCATCTTATTCCCCTTGCCCTTCGCCAGTTGCGGCAAATCCTTCAGCGGGAACACCAGCATCCGGCCTTCGTTACTGGCCGCCACCACGAACTGGTTCTCAACATCCTCAATCAGCACCGGAGCCATCACCCGGGCTCCTTTGGGCAGGCTCAACAACGCCTTACCCGCCCGGTTTTTACTGTGCATGTCTTCAACCCGGGCCACGAAACCGTAACCCGCATCGGAGGCAATCAAGACCAATTGCTTCTCCTCGGCCAGTAACACCACTTCAAACTGGGCACCGGACGGCGGGTTCAGTCGACCGGTCAGCGGTTCACCCTGGCCCCGTGCCGATGGCAACGAGTGAGCCGGCAGCGAGTACGAGCGCCCGGTGGAATCCAAAAACACGGCCTGCTGATGACTGCGGCCGGGCGCCGCCACCAGGAACCGGTCACCGGCTTTATAGCTTAAGCCCTCGGCATCAATATCATGACCCTTGGCCGCTCTCACCCAGCCTTTTTCCGAGAGCACCACGGTCACCGGCTCCGAAGATACCAGATCGGCCTCGGTAAAGGCCTGGGCTTCCGCCCGCTCGACAATCGGCGAACGACGGTCGTCACCATAGGTTTTGGCATCTTCCGCCAGTTCTTTCTGGATCAGCTTCTTCAGACGCTGCTCCGAGCCCAACGTCTTCTCCAGCCAATCCCGCTCCTTCTCCAGTTCTTCCTGCTCCGCGCGGATCTTGACCTCTTCCAGCCGCGCCAGTTGGCGCAGCTTGGTATCCAGCACATATTCCGCCTGGACATCACTCAGGCCAAAGCGCTCCATCAGCACCGGCTTGGGCTTGTCTTCCGTCCGTATAATGCGGATCACTTCATCGATATTGAGGAAAGCGATCAACAAGCCTGCCAAGATATGCAGGCGGTCATTGACCTTGTTGAGGCGGAATTGCAGCCGGCGGCGCACGGTTTCAGTCCGGAAGCTCAGCCACTCCGTCAGGATCTGGCGCAAGCCCTTCACCGCCGGGCGGCCATCAATGCCAATCACATTGAGGTTGACCCGATAGCTCTTTTCCAGATCGGTGGTGGCAAACAGGTGTGCCATCAAGGCTTCCACATCAATCCGGTTGGAGCGGGGCACAATCACCAGGCGGGTGGGGTTTTCATGATCCGACTCATCACGCAGATCCGCCACCATCGGCAGCTTCTTGGCCTGCATCTGCTGGGCGATTTGCTCCAGCACCTTGGCCCCGGACACCTGATAAGGCAGCTCGGTGATCACGATATCACCCTGCTCCCGGGTATAGACGGCCCGCATCCGCACACTACCGCGCCCGGTCTCGTACATGCTGAGAAGCTCGGAGCGGGGCGTGACAATCTCCGCGCCAGTGGGGAAATCCGGCCCCAAGACATGCTCACAGAGTTCGGCAGTATCCGCCTGGGGTTGATCCAGCAGCCGGATACAGGCACTGGTGACTTCCCGCAGGTTGTGGGGCGGGACATCCGTCGCCATCCCAACCGCAATACCGGTGGTGCCGTTTAATAACAGGTTGGGCAGACGGGCCGGTAAAATCGAGGGTTCATCCAGGGTGCCATCAAAGTTGGGCACCCAATCGACCGTGCCGTCGCTCAGCTCCTGCAGCAGAACCTCGGCATAAGGCGCCAGGCGAGACTCGGTATAACGCATGGCGGCAAAGGATTTGGGATCATCCGCCGACCCCCAGTTACCCTGCCCGTCGATCAGGGGGTAACGATAGGAGAAGGGTTGTGCCATTAACACCATGGCCTCGTAACAGGCGGAGTCACCATGAGGGTGGAACTTACCCAGTACGTCGCCCACGGTACGCGCGGACTTTTTGTATTTGGCCGTCGCTTTCAGTCCCAACTCGGACATCGCGTAAACGATACGCCGCTGAACCGGCTTCAAACCGTCGCCAATGTGCGGCAGCGCCCGATCCAGAATGACATACATCGAATAATCGAGATAGGCCTTTTCGGTGTAGTCCTTGAGCGAAAGACGCTCAACGCCCTCATCGATAATGCTCATAGTAGTGAGGCTACTCCAGGGGTCACGAGTGAATATAAATCAGGCGCTAATTATAGGCGCCGATTGCACGCATAGAAACCGCGGCCTTAGTTTGCCGGGCTGATTGTAAGGGAATCTGCGAATTCTCCCCTTTTGCACCACTCCTTATCATCCGCCCACCATCGTTGTATTGGTAATCATCGTGTCTCAGCATTCTCATAAAACCAGTCTGTGGTTGGACATTCTAACCACCTCCGTGCTGCCGGGCTTTACCGCCTTGATCGGCATGCTCGCTCTGGAATATTTGGTCACCGGCTCCTTTGACGCAGCCGAGGTTTATTTGCTGATCGCCTTGGCCATTACTTCTGGCCTGGTCACCCTGCACTGGTACCGAGCCCGCTCCCATCGCCACCACCCGGTCGACCACCTTTCCCCCACCTCTCACCCCAACAAAAGCTGACATTCCGTCTATTAGCCTTACCCTCCTTCGTAAGCCTCCGTCCCTGTTCACTCTCCGGCTCTGGCTGTCGAAACATTAAAATACGGTCTTGGCACCCGCTGTTGGTCTAACGGAGGTAATGGATATGGCATCCGGCAACTATGTTCCGATCAGTTGTGATGATCACGACATTCTTGAGTTGGCGATCATGGGAGGTGAAAAACTTCGGGTCCGCTTCTCCGGCGAACAGGAGACCCACCTCATCACCCCACTGGAACTGAGCGCCCGCAATGGCGAAGAGTTCCTGCGCTACCGGGGCACGGGTGGTGTTCATGAGATCCGCCTCGATAAAATGAAGGAGTTTCGCCGGGAGCTGGGCGATCAGGCTGGTGAATACCTCAACCCCGCCTCGGCCAGCGGTGGCAGTGGCGGTACCTTGCCTCCCACTCGTCAGTAAAGTAACTGGCAGCCTACGAGGTCGCGGGCGGGAAAGATGCCCCTCTTTGCCGCCCAGTTAAGCGTCCGCCCAGAATGTGACGAAGTACACTGAATCGTGCCTGCGGCCTATGTAACCCTACCCCCAGGTATCAGTAACTCAGGCGGAGAGGCTGCCAGGAACAGGCCAGCCACCACCGGCACCGGACACCAAGTGCTTTTTATCTGTGAAATATTTCTGGGTTATCTGTGAAATATTTCCGGGCCCCTGCGATCCCGAACTGCCCTGTCCTGAAAAGCCGGATACACAACTGTATGCTGACTCAAGGAACAAGCATAAATTGCTGTAGAGGATCACATGCGAGGACTGTTCTGGTTTCGGGAAGATCTACGGTTGCACGACAACCCCGTGTTGCTTCGGCTGGCCGAACAATGTGATGAGCTGATCCTACTGTATTGCTTTGATGACCGCCAGCTGGCTCCCGGGCGTTTTCTCGCCAAAGGCATTGGCGCCCCCCGCATGACCTTCCTGAAAGAATCCCTGGAAGATCTCGCCCAAGCCATTGCCCATCGCAACCAACGCCTGATCTTCCGCCGCGGAGACCCGGTGGAAGTCGTTTCCCAATTATTGCGCCGCCATTCAGTGGACTGCCTGGGTGTCACCACCTTACCGGGGCCGCTGGAGCGCAAAGCCGTGGAGGCCATCGAACGACGCTTCCCCTGGCTGGAGGTGATCAAGGATTGGGGACATACCCTGTTTTCACCCGAGCAGTTGCCGGTCAGCATCGCGGAGCTGCCCGACAACTTCAACAGTTTCACCGCCTTGGTACAGCACCGCAAACCCCTTCTTCCCGAACCGACCCCGGATCATCTCCCACCGCCACCCGTGATTGCCAAAACGGAGGAAAGCGACCCTTTCCCGACCATTGAAAACCCTTATCGTCATGAGTGGGTGCCACCGGACTGGTTCGGCTTTTACGGGGGAGAGCAGGCCGCGTTCCGCCAGCTGAACTACTACCTGTGGGATCGCCACCTGATCCGCCAGTATGAATCCACCCATAACGGCTTTATCGGCTGGAATTACTCTTCCAAGTTCGGCCCCTGGCTGGCACTGGGGTGCCTGTCGGTTCGCCAGGTCTGGTACGCCGTACGCAGCTACGAACACCTGGCCGGGGAGTGTGAGTCCACCCAGCGCTTGCTGCGGGAGTTACTCTGGCGGGAGTATTTCCAATGGCTGATGAAAAAATACGGTGAGCAGGTGTTCCAGCCGGGTGGCATCCACGGTGAGCCCGCCTATCAGCCTTTTTATCCAGAAGAATTCGCCGCCTGGACCCAGGGCAAAACCGGCATTCCGATCATTGACGCCTGTATGCGGGAGCTGAAAACCACTGGCTGGCTGTCGCGCCGCGGCCGGCGTATGGTTGCCCACTTCCTGGCCAATGAGCTGGATATTGACTGGCGTTATGGCGCCGCCTGGTTCCAACAACAGCTCATCGATGCCGACCTGGCCGTCAACTGGGGTAACTGGAGCCATGTGATCCGTGGTCAAAGCGGGAGATCACAGCTGGATAACGTGCTGAAGCAGGCCTATGAATATGACCCGCAAGCAGAATATGTCAGCCTCTGGCTGCCGGAACTCAAGGAGCTTCCGGAGAGCCAGAGGCATACTCCGTTTTGGTCACGCAAGCCCGCGGACTTCCGCTTTCCGATTGTGGATGTCGCTCCCTGGAGAGCAGCCCTGTAACCCTTGGCTGGCGCTTACAACAGCAAGAACGCCCTAGCAGTCAATGTTTGACCGGGACCACGTTCACCCGACCGGTGGTGCCCAACGGACGCCCCATCAAGCCCCCCTGGCCTTCATACACCTCTACCGGAGTGTCGGTCATCAGATCCCGCACAATGGCGGATCCATAACGCTGGATATGCTCCTGCAAATGACGGCCGGCGCCGATGAGCGCCACCTGCTGGCTTGAAACATCATAACGGATAAAGATATTTTCCAGGCTTTTCGGTCTGTCCATAGTCTTCGCCTCTTCTTATTAGTGAGTTCAGGGGAGCCTTGACTGCCCCACCAAACCTGTCGATGACAACCATCCATCGTGTAATCGCACTAACCATGGTACGCCGTTTCAGCAGATAAAGTACTGCCTCTTCCCGGAATTTTGAGGGAGTTCGCTAATTGACGACAACACCGTCATCACCTTAGCCCTGTCGTCCTCGCGCCCAAGCCGCGAATTCCTCGGCATTGACCGGGCGGGACAAATAAAACCCTTGCGCTTCGTCACATTGCCGGTCGTGCATAAACCGCAGGGTTTGCTCGGTTTCAATGCCTTCCGCAACCACTTCCAGCCCCAGATTGTGGCCCATGGCGATGATCGCTTCGGTAATGGCCACGCTGACATTGTCTTGAAACAGGTTGCGGACAAATGACTGGTCCACCTTCAGCTTGTCCAGTGGCAACCGCCCCAACTGGCTCAAGCTGGAATAGCCGGTGCCGAAATCGTCCAAGGCCACCCGAATCCCCATGCCCCGCAGTCGGCTGAGAATTCGCGACGCGTCCTCTACATCCTCCATGATCATGCTTTCCGTCACCTCAATTTCCACCGCATCCGGCGGCGTACCCAGGCTGCTCAGCGTTCTGGCAATGCCATGCTCCAAGTGATTGCCCTGAAACTGCATCGGCGACAAATTGATTGCAATCCGCACCGGCGGCAATCCGGACTCCTGCCAAAGCCGGTATTGGCTGCAGGCCTGCCACAACACCCAGTCGCCCATGGGCATGATCAGTCCCGCCCGCTCCGCCACGGCAATAAATTGCTGGGGCTGGATATAGCTCCCATCGGCCTGCGGCCAGCGTAGCAGCGCTTCGGCCACACTCAGCTTGCCGGTTTGGGCATTCACAATGGGCTGATAAAAAAGCTCCAGCTCGCCATTATCGAGGCTGACCCGCAGCTTTTTCTCCAGATCCAGGGTCCGGGCCACCTTGCGCTCCAGCGAACGGGTATAGAACTGATAACCACCTCGCCCACGGGTCTTGGCATGGCGCATGGCGGTATCGGCACGCTGGATCAAGGTACCGATATCGTTGCCGTCTCCCGGATACAAGCCGACACCAATACTGGGAGACAACTCCAGCCCTACTTTCCCCACCTGATAGGGCTCTTTGACCCGTTCAATCAGCTTCTCGATAACCGCCACCACCTCCCGGGTGTTATCGATACGGGTGGCGAGCACAATAAACTCGTCACCGCCGAGACGGGCCACCACATCCTCCGGGCGGACGGCCTGCTTGAGGCGACGCGCCACTTCCTTCAGGACCTCGTCCCCCACCTGATGACCATAGGTATCATTGACCGGCTTAAAGTGGTCCACATCAATGAACAGCACAGCCAACTGCTCGCCGGAACGCTCCGAGCCGGCCAGCAGGTGCTCGGCAAACTCATACAGCAATTGCCGGTTCGGCAGCCCCGTCAAGGAGTCATGCTGCACAAAGCCCCGAATACGCTCTTCCGCCTCCTTGCGCTCGGTCACATCCAGATGGGTGCCCACCATCTTGCGTAGCTGGCCGTTGTCGTCATACAACGC
>Ga0209075_1000543_pt1 | contig 37047 bp, 32 predicted proteins | sample Stecom2011_FD_187523 | JGI IMG/M metagenome (GOLD analysis project Ga0209075, IMG submission 187523) | Agricultural soil microbial communities from Utah to study Nitrogen management - Steer compost 2011 (SPAdes) (version 2) | ecosystem: Environmental > Terrestrial > Soil > Agricultural land...
CTAACTGCCTCTTCATTTTCTTTTTTTATGGCCTCATAGACCTCCTGCCTATATATCTTTATGCTTTGTGGAGCATCTATGCCTAGCTTTACCTTGCCATCCTCAATGGCTAGCACCTTTATTGTTATCTTGCCGTCTATTATTACGCTTTCATCGGGTTTTCTCGTCACAACTAGCATGGCTACACCACTTCTCTTTGCTTAAATAAAAGGTGCTTGGTAGTATATTTACTGTCGTTTAGGATAACCTGCTTTCCTAAAAGGTCCTCACTATTTATTATTATGGGCCCTAAGAGATTGGCAGTCATCTTATCTATTTGCTCAGGTATTGTTAGTATATTGTATACTAGGACCTGCTCAGGTCTTTTTACCTTTATTTCGGCAAGGTCCTCATCGGGTATATTTATATCATAGTCGGTGAAAAAGTCCCAGGGCTTTATTAGTAAAAAGGCTATCTCAGGGCTATCTACACTTTGTAGACAGAAAAAGGGGCTATCGTCAGGCAAATTTATAATTGCAAACTCCTTTAAGTTGTCAAAGCCGGGTAGCCCTTGCGGAAAGCTAATAAGCTTTTCCTTTTCGATCTCAATTTCTCCAAAAAACTTTGTTTGTAAAACCATATTTACCATCCCTTAATTAACCTATCTTAAAAAGTCTAATAGTGTTGGCATCATAATCTTTGCACCTGTTGAAAGTGAAGCCATATATACATTCTGCAGGGTCATGTACTCCATAATCTTTCCTGCAAAATCAATATCTTCGGTTTTTGACAGTAGCTCTGTCATGTTTAGGGTCTCTTCTTCATTTTTGTGCTTGGCTGCCTCTAGCCTATTATACTTAGCTCCCATCTCTGCCCTAAGGGCTAGTATGTTGTCAATATGCTCTTCTAGCTTTTCTATATGGGACTCATCATTTTCCTCAGTAGTAGCTAGGGCTGAAACCAGCTTGTTTAAAGTGGATGCCAGGTCCTCAGTTAGTTCTCCTGCAAACCTGCCCTCATTTATCCAGTTACCTGGTATGTTTATGACTAGGGATACCCTCTCTGAAATCTCCCTCTCAAGTACCCTATCAGTTCCATTATAGCTTAGCATATCACCGTTAACACTAAAGGGCCGCTGGGTGGTTGCAGAGCCAGCAAATATGTATTTGCCATCATACTTGGTGTTACCTATCTGGGCTAGCTGGTCTATAAGCTGTTTAACCTCAACCTCTACAGCATGGCGGTCATTTTCAGCCATTGTGCCGGAAAAGCCCTGGATTGACAGCTCCTTTATACGGGTTAGGATATCTCCCATATTGCCTAGGGCAGTGTCGGTCATATCTATCCAGCCCATGGAATCCTCTATATTTCTAAGGTACTGTTTGTTTTGGGCTAGGGAGCTCCTGAGGGACATAACCCTAGTAGACCCAAAGGGATCATCCGAAGGCCTGTGGATCTCCTTGCCAGAGGATAATTGGTTTTGGAATTTTGATAGGTAGGTCAGGTTTCTATTAAGGTTGCTAAGATAATTATGTAATAGTCCCTGGTTTGTAACACGCATTTACTATACCCCCAGTCGGTTTATCAAAGTATCCAGCATCATGTTCAAGGTAGAAATAACGCTGGCATTTGCTTGATAAGCATGTTGAAACTGTATCATATTGGCAACTTCTTCGTCAATAGACACCCCTGATACGGAGTAACGTCTATGAAGGAGCTGGCTAGTTAATGCTTCTTGGTTTTCTACCATTCGGCCAGCCTGCTGAGCTGATATGCCTATCTTGGCTATTATATCCTTGTAGTGGCTATCTATAGTGCTACCACCGGCAACATCCTCAAAGGCCATAGCATCTTTGTCATATACTAGACTGCTCGCCGCCTGGTCTGGCTGGTCTGTAAATTCATGTACGGGTATCCTAGCATACCTTAGCTGAGCTATTGCTAAGGCCCTGCTACCATCTCCATCAGGCATGCCTGGGCTTGCCTTGGTGTTTATATTTCTTGCATCAGCAATTACTAGCTGACTAACCTTTATATTGCCTGCTGTTATACTCTTTAGGTCTGTGCTCTCACCTTGGCCTACAAAAAAGGCTGTTGGAAGGTCACCATCGTCAGTGTGCAGGGTATTTACCCCATGTGCTATAGCCCTTGCAAGGCCATTTAGCTGGTCCTGGTAAAGGTTTAACTCTTCTGAAATGGACTGGTAGCCTGCTAGCTCACCCTCCTTTAATTCTAAGGGAGCAAGACTTGTGTAGTCCTGGCCGTCCCAGGTTTTTTCATTATATACAATGCTGCCTTCCTTTAGGAAGGAATAATCGTCTAGGTCCTCTTGGGCAATTGTAAATGTAGTAATCCCATTTAGGGAGTCTCCTCCCCGCACTAGTGTAAATGTGACTGATCCGTCCTCATTATGTTCAAGGCCCCTTACTACGGACAATTGCTTTCCTTCGCCCTGGCTGTCTCCATTGGCTAGAAGTAGCTGGTCTCCGCTACTTATTGATATGCGACCAAACTTGTCCTCTCTGGTGGAAAGGTCTACAAGCTCGGATAGCTGGTCTAATAGTAGGTCCCTTTTATCCATAAGGTCGTTGGGGGTTTCTCCCTTTATAACTATCTTGTATATCTGCTTGTTCAAGCTATCTATCTGATCGATAGTAGAATGGACATCTAGTACCTTTTTCTCAGTTAGGTTTATTGAGTCCTTTTTAAGGGTGTCTAGCTGTCTATACATATGGTTTAAGGTCTCAGTAAAGGACTGGGCAGCCTCAGAGACTATGGTCCTAGCATTTGAGTTTTCAGGTGATTTGCTAAGCTCTTGCCAGCCATCCCACATCTTGTCCATGACAGTAGTTAGTCCTGTCTCCTTGGTCTCTATAAAGATCATTTCAACCTGCTGTAAAACCTCCTGCCTGGCCCTGTTCTGGCCTAGGATGGAGTTTTCTTGGCGGACCTGGGTATCAAGGTAGGCGTCCCTTATCCTATCAACAGAGGCTATATCTACACCTGTTCCTAAGATTCCTACACCTGGCTTTAAAAAGGCAGGTGTGGTCTCCATATGGACCCTTTGCCTGGAATAGCCCTCAGTGTTTGCATTGGCTATGTTATGGCTTGTTGTGTTTACTGCATTTTGCTGGGCAAACATTCCCCTTTTTGCTATATTAAATGTGTTAAATATTCCAGACATTCCTTCACTTCCTCTTGGTGGTTTTGATCTTGGCTAAATAAACTAAACTGAAGAATCTATTATAGTACTTGAACCCTTAGGGTCGTCCTTTTTTCCATCAGACCTGTAGGTTGCCTTGCTCTCACCCTGCAAAAGGGCTATCATTTTCTCTGCATATTCACGAGACCTTTGGGTTAGGACTCGGTTAAGTCGCTGAAGCCTTTGGGCTTCGTCTACTAGGTCTCTTAGCTCATTGCCTATTTGCTCAAGCTCAGGCGTCATATGACCCTCTTCTTCTAGTTGGCTAAGTGTTATGCCAGGATAATCCTCGCTGCGTTTTTCCTCTACAAGGGCTAGCTCATCTATATACTGGGCCTTGCCCTCAATTGCTGCCTTTAGCTTGTCTGCATCTTCTTCGATTATGGCTGTCTGTTCCTTTTCAAGACAGCTCACAACGTTTTCAAGTATAGCCTTTTGCTCGGATAAATAGACAACTAACTCTGTCACTTTATTTTCCACCATTTTGCTCATTTATCCTTTCCAAAATCCTATCCGCAAGCTGTTCTACTGATACTTGGTAGGAACCGTTTTCTATTGCCCTTTTAATTCGGTCTAGGCGGCCTTGATCCACATTAGTGTTTTCAATATCCCTAATATGGTTTTGTATCTCCTTGCTCAGATCCGATAGCTCTATCCTGTCCTTAAATGGGCCATCACCAGTCCTTGTTATCCTTTTTTCGGACTGGCTACTGTTTTTCTTGTAGACCTTGTTTACATAGGAAATGGAGTTTATATTATTAATCTTCATAATGAACATCACCTACCTATATACCTTTATCGGCGCTTTTTCTCTATTGTTTAGGGCAAAAAAGAAAACATCCTAAAAATAAGGATGTTTTTTAAGCCTAAAGTTTTTTTACTCTTTCGGCTGCACTGATTATATTTGTAATCCTAATACCAAAGTTTTCATTTATAACTACTACCTCACCCTGGGCGATAAGCTTTCCATTTACATAGACCTCCAAGGGTTCCTCTGTATACTTGCCAAGTTCTATGACTGAACCAGGATTTAAGGATAAAATCTCCCTTATAGACTTTGAGGTATTGCCTAAAACAACACTAAGCTCTAGGGGCACATCTAAGATAAGGTCAATGTTTTGTCTTGAAGTTGACTTTACATCCTCCCTTAGCTGGCTAAACTGAGGCTTTTGGATGGATACTTGCTTTTTCTCCCTGTCTTTAATCTCGGGCACTATCTTGCTCTCTTTTTCTTGTTCTTCTACCCTAGCCTCTGCTTCTACTGCCTCTGTTACCGTGCTAAGGGCCTCTACAATTGCTCTGGCAGCATCAATAGAAAGAATCAGGCTGGCCCTGGAATTTCCTATAGTTTCAAGCTGTAAGTCAAAGTCAACCCTTGCTACTTCTGCACCTATTCCTTTGACAAGCTGTTCTTTGTCTGTATCAGGTCCTACATGCCAAAGGTCAGGGTCTAAGACCCCTATGTTCCTGCCAACCATACCGGCAATAGTGTCAAGTAGGGCAGTTAGCATATTATTTAGTCCTTCTTTAGTATTGGCTAGGACCCCATCTGAAATACCAAAAGCTCCGTCCCCTAACTCTGTGCTAAGGTTTGGATCCATAGCCAAGACTAATTTATCACTAGCTAGGGCCAATAGGACATAACCCTCTAGCCCTTCATCAAACTGGGCCTTGAGCACTAGCCTGTCCAGGTCTAGGTCAGCCTTGAGTTCATCAAGGCCAAGGGTGTCTATCTTCATACCCGATATAGTTGCTTCTCTGCTTAAAAAAGACGATAAGGCCATTGCAGCCGACCCCATTGAGATATTGCTAACCTCACCTAGGACATCCTTTTCGCCCTCTGTTAGGCCTGGTAAGCTACTAAGCTCTGCGTTTTTTTGTAGTAAAGAATTAATCTCCTGCTGAGATAACAAGCCTTCATTCATTTATATCCACATCCCCCTCAAGACATTCTATTACCTGTACAGAAATCTGGTCATTGTATATACCTGGCTGTACCCGGTAATGCATCTTGCCCTCAACGTACATATTAAGGGCCTGGTTTGCTTTCTTGTCAAGGCGGATAACATCCCCCTTGGAAAGGTCCATAAAATCCCTGATTGTTATATTGGTACTGCCTAATAATACGCTAAGATCAAGCTTTGAGTTAAGTAAGCGCTCTTCTATAACCTTTCTATAGTCTGCACCTTGTTCCTGGGTATAGGTCTGATACCACTGCCTAACATTTAACTTGTCTACAATTTTTTCAACTGATAAATAGGGAATACATAGGTTGGCAAAACCAGAAGTCTCCCCTATTTCTATAGAAAAGGTTACAAGGGCAACCGATTCTGTAGGAGACATGGACTGGTTGAGCTGGGGGTTGCTTTCTATATTTTCTAGAGAAGGAGAAACCTCAATAATATCAGCCCAAGCCAGGGGCATATTTTCAACAAATATACCTAGTATTCCGCTAATGATAGACTCCTCAATCTCAGAAAGAGATCTCATTTTAACTGGCGTACTCATTTCTCCGCCACATAAAAGCTCTATCATCTGGAAAGCAAGTTGTAGGTTGATATCAAACAGAATTGACCCCGTCAGGGGCTCCATGTTTAAGGTCATCAAAAGTGTTGGATTGGGGGTAGACCGGATAAATTCTTCGTAGGTAACCTGGTCTATGGCCTCTACATTAAACTGTACGTTAGCCCGCAGGTGGGCGGAAAGCTTGTTGGCCATTATCCTAGCGTAGTTGTCATATATTAGCTTTAAGGTATTTATAATGCTCTTGGAAAATTTGTCAGGCCGCCTAAAGTCGTAGCGTCTGACCCTTTGAGCCTGAACTTCTTTTTCTTCTTGTTCTGCGATAATCTCGCCCTGGGATATCGCTGACAACAAGGTGTCTATTTCCTGTTGAGACAAGATGTCATCCATTCAAAAGCCTCCTATCTGCAAATATCAAGCATTCTGTTTTGATAGGCGTTAGAACATAATATGGCTTATGCAAAAACCTTTTCCAGGACGCTTAAGACACTGTCGCCATGAAAGGGTTTCATAATTACATCCTTAGCACCAGCCCGAATAACATCATTGACAACGCTCTCCTGGCTAATTGCACTACAGATGATAATATTTGCATCCTCATCAAAGCTTTTAATCTCGATCGTCGCTTTTATACCATCCATTTCAGGCATATTAATGTCCATTATTATAGCGTCAGGATGCAGGTCCTTGTACTGCTTAACAGCAGATAGGCCGTCAGAGGCCTCCCCAACGACTTGGTAGCCGTTAGTCTCTAATATGTTTTTTACGATATTTCTCATAAAGGCTGCATCATCTGCTACGACAATCCTTTTTGTCATATGGTGATACCTCGCATATAAATATATTATGATGAGAACAAAAAATTATATAATATATAATACCATATAATATTAAATATATCCAACCCTCCAAATATCTATTGGAGTTTTTTCTATGACTAGGTTATTTATAGTATAAACCTTTTATATTTATACTACAACAGGCTGGTAAAACAATACTATTGCCAAGCATAAATAAATGGTGTAATCTAATAACACCTTTTATATGCTGTGGAGGGTAAAATGAAAAATATCTATGTAGTATTGTCTGCAACACCGACTAAAATAGGACTTGCCATAAGGACCCTCACTAGGAGTAGCTTTAACCATGCCTCCATTAGCCTTGACAAAAACCTTGGCCAAATGTATTCCTTTGCCCGCTATAGGGCCCGAAATGCTCTAGTGGGTGGCTTTATCAGAGAGTTTCCTGAACGCCTAACCCTTGGCAAGGACAAGAGCGTAAAGATCAAGGTATACAAGATACCTGTCTCAAAGGAGGGTTACAGGCAGATAGAGGACTTTGTATACAATATTATGAAATACCAGGACACCTATATATACAATTCCCTAGCAGTCCTAGGCCGACCCTTTGGCCTGGGCTATGATACCTATAGGGCCTATGTCTGTACTGATTTTGTTTTAAAGGCACTAATGGCAGGGGGCCTAGTTTTTAATAGTACTAGACTTAATCCCGGCCAAATAGAAGAGGCCCTTGAGCCCTTTCTCTATTACTTCGGTACACTTGAGGACTATCGCCCAGATAATGCATCAGACGACCTGGTTGAAGATTTTTTCCAAAGGTATAGCCTAGCAGGTGAGCTAGGTCAGGTAATCCGTCACTTTGCAAGTCTAATAGCTAGAAATTTTAAGGGGCAGGAGGCCTCATAGGCTTATCTTTTCTCCTGCCCCCTTAATAATAGTTACTAAGGCTTTACTTAACTATAAATGACTAGGACTTTTTTAGCTTTATTACATTCCAAGAAGCCTTTGATAGTTTGGCCTTTAGCAGGCCATCCTCCAATAGGGATTGTCCCTTGTCATGGGGTACTACATTGTATTGGTTGTCCTCAGTATTTACAGCCTTTAGGTCATCATGCTCTAGGACAGTATGGCTAGTAACTGTGTAGCCGTCAAAGCCTCTTAGGTCACATTCCATAAGCATATCTTCCTCTAGGTCCTTGTTTACTGCATAAATCACAATCTCACCAGTGTCTTCATTGTTAACTGCTACTGTATCTAGATAGGGGACATCTGTAAACTCCTTGGAATCATACTTTGGACTGTCCACTACAAGTCTTAGCACGTTACCGTTTCCTGAATTTGATACATCCTTAAAGGGATAAAAGATAGTCTGCCTCCATGCTCCGCCCTTACCATTTGTCATAATGGGAGCGATAACATTTACCAGCTGGGCTAGACAGGCCATTTTAACCCGGTCAGCATGCTTTAGCAGGGTGATAAGCATTCCCCCTACTAGGAGGGCATCCTCAAAGTTATATATATCCTCAAGCTGGGGTGGTGCTATAGACCAGGGCTCAATCTTTTTGTCGCTTTCATTGGAATGGTACCAAACATTCCACTCGTCAAAGGATAGGTGTATGGTCTTTTTACTTCTCTTTTTTGCCTTTATGTAGTCACATATGGATATTACCGACTTTATAAAATCATCCATATCCAGGGTCCTAGCTAGGTAGTTGGGAGTATCATTGTCCCTGTTGCCATAGTAGGTATGGAGGGATATGTAGTCGACTTCATCATAGGTATGGTCTAGGACTGTAGCCTCCCAGTCGGCAAAGGTTGGCATTCCCCTACCGGAGCTACCACAGGCCACTAGCTCAATACTTGGGTCAACCATCTTCATAGCCTTTGCTGTCTCATTGGCTAGCCTTCCATATTCATCTGCTGTTTTGTGGCCGATCTGCCAGGGTCCATCCATCTCATTGCCCAGGCACCAAACCTTGAAATTGTGGGGTTCTTTGTAGCCGTGCTTTATACGAAGGTCAGACCAATAGCTACCACCGGGATGGTTGCAGTATTCGATAAAGTCTCTAGCTGCATCTATACCCCTGGTCCCTAGGTTAACAGCCATCATTACCTCTGTGTTAGCCCTTTTAGCCCAGTCTGCAAACTCGTTAACACCAACTGTGTTTGGCTCTATGGTCCTCCAAGCTAACTCAGTCCTTCTTGGCCTTTGGCTAACAGGACCTATACCATCCTCCCACCTATAGCCTGAAACAAAATTGCCACCAGGGTAGCGCACTATTGGAACATTGAGCTCTTTGACCAGGGCTAGGGTATCCTTTCTAAAACCTGCTTCGTCGGCCTCTGGATGATCTGGCTGGTAGATTCCTTCATAGACAGCCCTGCCTAGGTGTTCTACAAAGGACCCGTAGATTCTCCGGTCAATTTTGCCAATCTTAAAATCTTTGTCAATTATCACTCGTGCTTTTTTCAAGAAACATCTCTCCCTACCTTATAATAATTGTTTAGTCTATTATACCATTTAATAGCCCCTATACTAGCTATATCTATAAGAATATCAAAATTCGTAAAGGATTTATAGGGGAATTGTCGAAAACGTTTACTTTGTAAGCATAAGTTTTAGAGCCTATTTTTAAAAGCAAGTAGCAAGACTTAAAAAAAGCAATTAGCAATACCTAAGACAAAAACAAACAATAGGAGTGATTACAATATGACAATCAAAGCAAGTGACAATGGGCTTAAAAGGGTTTATGTAGAGGGCGACAAATTTAAAGTCGATGGAAAAGACCTCTGGATAAATGGGACTAATACCCCCTGGCACAAGTGGAATGACTTTGGTGGTGACTTTGATAGTAACTGGTGGAATAGCCATTTTGCCCTCCTAAGTAGTCTTGGAATAAATGCAGTTAGGATATGGATCTCCTGCGATGGGCAGGTGGGGATAAATATAGATAACAAGGGCTATGTCTCTGGTGCAAGCGACCTTTATTGGCAGCACCTAGATGAGCTTTTTGAGCTGGCACAAAAGCATAAATTATACATAATGGCCACAGTAACATCCTTTGACCATTGCAAGAACCATCATGAAAATTACGATAGCTGGAGAAAACTACACATGTCTAGCAAAATGATGGACGCCTATATAGAAAACTTTTTACTGCCCCTGGTTAGACGATATAAGGACATTACTGCCCTTTGGTCCATAGACCTATGCAATGAACCAGACTGGATAAATGAAAATCCCGAATGCGGCAAGCTTCCCTGGTCCAAGTTAACAGAGTTTTATGCAAAGTGTACTAGCGCAATCCATAGGGAAAGTGATATCTTGGTCACTGTTGGTATAGGGGTCATAAAAAACCACCAGTATGTTACAGATCAAGCTATGATGTCTTTTGTAAATGATAAGGGGGCCTGTCTTGACTTTTTCTCTCCCCATCATTACCCCTGGATGATAGAGGCCTTTGGTATCCCCTTTTATGTAACGCCTAAGGAGTATGGAGCTGGCAATGACAAGCCTGTTATCATAGCAGAGTTTGCTCCTAAGGGGGCAGTAGATGGTTCTAGCATTGAAAAGGATTATATCAGAGCCTTTAAAAATGGCTGGCAGGGTCTGATGCCCTGGACATCAAACGGAGTAGACGTTTGCGGGGATATAGATGATATGAGGCCTGCCCTAGAGGAGATAATAAGAGATAATAGGGACCTAATCTTTCCCTGGGACTAAAAAGGGCAGCTAGAAAAATTAACTGGTAACTAAGTTACTAGCAAAAAATTAAGAACAGAAAATAAGAACAGTTAGGTTAAAAAAGCTAACTAGAGTCCAAAACTAGAGACAAAAGTAAGGTTAGGTAGAGGTAAAAAGCTACTAGTACAAACATATATTAAAATAAATTTAAAGATTTATCTTAGGCTGGCAGAGCACGATTTTTTATAGGTTGGGTATCTGCCAGTTTATTTGTCCAAGACCCCTTTCCTTTAGAAAGCTATTGGCCTTTGAAAAGTGTTTGCAGCCAAAAAAGCCTCTATGGGCCGATAGGGGGCTTGGGTGGGCGCTTGCAAGTATCAAGTGGTTTGGATTATCTACAAGGCTTGCCTTGGCCCTAGCCTTGTTGCCCCAGAGCAAAAAGACTAGTGGGCTTTCCTTTTTGTTTAGCCTTTTTATTATGCTATCGGTAAATATCTCCCAGCCCATGCCTCGGTGGGAATTGGCCTGGCCTGCTACAACGGTTAGGCTGGCATTTAGTAGTAGGACCCCCTGGTCTGCCCAGGGCACTAGGTAGCCATTATTGGGTATATAGCATCCACAGTCACTTTCTAGCTCCTTGTAGATATTTAATAGGGAAGGTGGGATAGCAATCCCCTTTTGCACAGAAAAGGCTAGACCATGGGCCTGCTTAGGACCGTGGTAGGGGTCCTGGCCTAGTATGACCACCCTGGTATCAGCATAGGAGGTCAGCCTAAGGGCCTCAAATATCTTGTACATATCCGGATATATGACCTTTGTACTATATTCCTTTTTCAAGAATTGCCTAAGCCTCTGGTAGTAGTCGGACTTAAACTCGCTTTCTAAAAGCTCGTCCCAGTCATTGTCTAGCCTAACCATCTATATCAGCCCCCTCTTTATATCTACCTAAACTATGTTTATTACGGCCTAAAACTAGTCTTATAGGATCTAGTCCTTAAACAGCATCTTACCATAGGTCCTTGTCCTAGTAAAAGAGACTAGGCAAAAAAGCCTAAGAGTTTTTGCCCTGAATCTTATAATAGCCGATTCCTTTAATAGCCTATTATTTAATGGCCTATTCTTTATAAAGGGTTTTTATATACCTTTATAGAATTAATCAGGTGGCTTTACTATGATGGTCCAAGGCTAAAAAAGATTAATAATAGGACAAATAAGGGAGGACTTAGACAATGCTAGATACAAGCTATAAACATCGAAAGGGATCAAAAACCCTTATTCTTTTAAACAAGGATGGGTCACCTTTAAAAAACCAAGACCTAGAAGTCAAGCAGGTAAAGCATGCCTTTCTCTTTGGCTGCTCAGAGTTTGACTGTATACCCTATATAAACGGATATATGGACCAAAGGCAAGAAGACCTTACCCGGGAAATGTTTGACAAGTTCTTTAAGCTCTTTAACTTTGTCACCCTCCCCTTTTACTGGGCACAGTTTGAAGCAAACAAAGACCAGCCCCGTACTGAGCAAATGAAAAAAGCAGCCCTTTGGTTCAAGGAAAAGGGGCTCACCTTAAAGGGTCACCCCCTGTCTTGGCATACCCTGGCCCCCAAATGGCTCCTTGATATGGACAATGACCAGATCCTTGACAGGCAGCTTGACCGAATAGAGCGAGATGTCACAGAATTTAAAGGGATAGTTGATATGTGGGATGTCATAAACGAGCCAGTAATAATGCCCATTTTTGATAAATACGATAACGGGCTCACCAGGATATGCAAGGAACTAGGCAGGATTGACCTTATCCGAAAGCTTTTCATAAAAACAAGAGAGGCTAACGAAAAGGCCACCCTACTGATAAATGACTTTGACACCTCCATAGCCTACGAAATCCTTATTGAGGGTTGCCTAGAGTCAGGCATAAAGATAGATGAGATTGGTATCCAATCCCATATGCACCAGGGCTACTGGGGAGTAGAAAAAACTCAAAGGGTTTTAGAGAGGTTCTCACGCTTTAACCTGCCCATACATTTTACTGAAAATACAATAATATCTGGCCAAATAATGCCGGCCCATATAGTTGATTTAAATGACTATCAGGTAAGCGAATGGCCCTCTACTCCACAAGATGAGGACCGACAGGCGCAGGAGTTAGTCAGCCACTACAAGACCCTCTTTGCCCATCCCCTAGTAAAGTCCATTACCTGGTGGGATTTTGTAGACGGCAAGTGGTTAGGGGCACCCTCTGGCTTACTACGCAAGGATATGACTGCCAAGCCTGCTTTTGATGAATTAGACAAACTGATTAATAAGCAGTGGTGGACAGGGCCAACAAGGCTAGCAACTGACGAAAAGGGCGCTGCCCATGTTGAGGGCTATTTAGGTAGCTATGAGCTAAGAGTTAATGATAAGACTGTAAGCTTTAACCTTGACAAGGATAGTCCAGTAGAAACCCTAGTAATCTAGGCTAGTAGCAGTAAAAGGGCAGGTCTAGTAAATAGGAGGTTTTTATCCTAGCTAGACCTGCTTGCCTGATAAGCAGTACTTTAAGGTTACAAGGAGACTCTTTTTCTAGTATAATATAGAGGGTCTTTTATCTAGCAAGGGGGGTAGGCAATGAAGGAAAGAATAAATGCAAAAAGTATAATAGTCCTGGCTATAGCACTGCTGACTGTAGTTTATTTCTGGTTAAGCGGTGATTTAGAAAGCAGGGTATTAGGTGGTGACCTGTTCCCAGAACCCACTGAGAATATTGGCCAGGGTCCCAGTGCCCAGCCAACTGAAAAACCCAGCTCTAGTGATAAAGTAACTGAAAAGCCTAGTCCTAGTGAGCAGCCTACAGAAAAGCCTAGCCCAAACCCAACAACTAGACCTAAGACCCTTGAAGTTCACTTTATTGATGTAGGTAATGGTGATTCTATATTTATTAGGACCCCCTCTAAGGATATCCTTATAGACGGGGGCGAAAGGAATAGTAAAGCCTTTGATTACTTAATCAGCCTAGGTATTGATGAGCTAGACCTTGTGATAGGAACCCATCCCCATTCAGATCATATAGGGGGCCTAGTCAAGGTCCTAGAAAATATAAGGGTAAAGCAGCTAATGGATCCGGGTGTAGTACATACCAGCAAGACCTATGAAGACTACCTCACCCTTATATATGAAAAAGATATCTTGTATACCAATGTCAAGGCCGGTGTAAAGCTAAGTCTTGATAATGAAACTAGCCTTGAGATACTACATCCAACCCATATAGAGGGAAAAGACCTAAACAACGTATCAGTAGTTACAAGGCTAGTCTATAATAAGATAAGCTTTCTGTTTACAGCAGATGCAGAGATAGTCTCAGAACAGGAAATCCTAGCCCAAGGCTACAATGTAGCCTCCACGATTTTAAAGGCAGGCCACCATGGTTCCTCTACAAGCACTGGTGATGACTTTTTAAAGGCTGTTAATCCTAAGGTCGTAGTTATAAGCTGTGGCCAGGACAACTCCTATGGCCATCCCCACCAGGAAACCCTTGACAAGCTAGAAGCACTTGATATAGATGTCTACCGAACAGATGAGCTAGGTAGCATTATTATAGAAACAGATGGTAAAAACTATATTGTCAAGACAGAAAGATAGGGACAAGACAAGTAGCAAGATACATAAGGAAAGGATGAGACCAGTGAGGGCAGTTGTAGATAGGATTGAAGGGGAAATAGCTGTACTCTTGCTTGGAGAGGAAGAAACAAGGGTCGAACTACCCCTTTCAAGGCTACCAGAAGGTAGCCATGAGGGTAGCTGGCTAAAGATTTCCTTTATAGGCCAAGATAGTCCCGACCAGGCTAATGATGGGTCCTTAGAAAATGCCTCTTTTGAGCTTGACCTAGCAGGCGAGCAAGAACAAAGAGAAAGGATGGCCAGGCTACTTGAAAAGATAAAGGGCAAAAATAAGGCTTAAAACTATTACACCTTTTAAGCTCCCATTGTTAAATATATTTTTTTCCTAGCCTAATAATATACCCTTTTCTATGGATCTTAAAAATATTCACATAATTTTAGGTCTAGGACAAGGGCCTATAAACCTATAATCAAATCAAGCAAAAAAGCAAAGCAACAAAAAAAGTTATTATAAGCAAAAGAAAGGATGGTTTTAATATGCCAAATCCATACCTACCACTTTGGGAGTATATCCCAGATGGAGAGCCTAGGGTTTTTGGAGATCGGGTTTATATTTACGGTTCCCATGACAGGCCCGGCTCAGATTCATTTTGTGATAAAAAGCTAAAGGTATGGTCTGCTCCTCTTGATGATCTTAGCAATTGGACATGCCATGGCCATTGTTTTCACACCGAGGAGGACCGTGACCATGGGTCTGATACCCCCTGGACTGAGGGCTACCTTTACGCTCCTGACGTAGTGGAAAAGGGCGGTAAGTACTATCTTTATGCATACATAATGGATGCAAAGGGCTGTGTAGGCGTTAGCGACAGGCCTGAGGGGCCCTTTAAGCTATTGTCAAAATACAAGTATAATATCCCAGAAGGCAAGGATCAGGACTGCTTTGATAGGGGCTGGTTTGTCGATCCAGGTGTCCTAGTAGATGACGACGGCAAGGTATATATCTATTGCGGTTTTAAAAGGTCCTGGGCAGCCCAGATAAACCCAGACAATATGTACGAAATAATAGATGGGACATACCAGGATGATATAATCCCCATGGAAAAGCCCTATGACTTTTTTGAGGCCTGCTCACCTAGAAAGATAGGCGATACCTACTATATGATATATTCACCCAACAGGAGTAGCCAGCTGGTCTACGCTACCTCAAAGTCCCCTACTGGTCCCTTTGAATATAGGGGAGTTATAGTAGACAATGGGGTAGATTACCCTGGTGGAAACAACCATGGGTCAATATGTAATATTAGGGGTCAGTGGTATATCTTTTACCACAGGATGACCAACAACACCATAATGTCAAGACGGGCCTGTGTTGAAAAAATTGAAATCCTGCCCGACGGTACCATACCCCAGGTAGAGATGACCTCCCTGGGCTTTGATGAGTCCCTGTTCCCTTATAAAGTAACTCCAGCAGAGCTGGCCTGTGTCCTAAAAGGTAGCTGCTTTATAACCGAACTAGATGCCATGACAAGGCCCATCACAGGAATAACCAATGGGTCTATCATCGGATATAAGTATTTTGACTTTGGCGAGGACTATTCCAATACCACAATCAAGTTTGCTGCCAAGGTCAGGGGCAAGGGCTGTAAATCAAAGATAAAAATCATGCTAGATAGCTATGAAAAGGGAAGGCTAATCGGGACCTGTGACATTGGTGCAAATGACGGAGTCTATAGCTGCCATCTTGAAAATGTAAGAGGCAGACACGCAGTCTACTTTGTAGTCGAGGACGACTTTGGCGGCTGGTTTGTTGAAATGTTTAAGGGCAGGCAGCTCTTTGACCTAGAATCCTTTGTATTTATGAAATAAAATATTGGGGATATTAATATCAATCTATACTAATCCCCCCATCTAAAGTTTATCAAAAAAGGCTAGCCCTATTTACTAAGGGCTAGCCTTTATCTTAACTCTTTTTAACCCATCACAAGCTCAACTGTATGTTCCTTGCCGTCACTAAATATAGGAACAATATTACCCTCTATTTCCTTGCCATCTACAAGAATTGACTTTACTCCCCTGTTTACACCGGCATCATTATTGACACTAATGTTATAAATAGCCCCCCTAAATTTCCTTTTGACCTTAAAGCCTTTCCAGTCAGCTGGTATGCAGGGATTGACCTCTAGACCCTCCATTTGCGGCCTAATACCCAGGATATTTTTAGTTGCAGCCTGGTAGGTCCAAGAGGAGGTTCCAGATAGCCAGCTATTTCTAGCTAGGCCAAACTGGGGGTGTTCCTTTCCTAGTACATTTTGTGGATAGACATAGGGTTCTGACTCATATTCATCTATGATATCGTTTTTAGCAATAGGGTTGATCTGATTGTAATACTCATAGGCCCTGTCCCCATTTCCAACCAGGGTCTCAGCAATAATTGCCCATGGATTTGTGTGCATAAAGATACCGCAGTTTTCCTTGGCTCCTGGTGGATAGGTAGTAATACCACCAATCTCAGGATCAAAGCCATTGTAGCCTGGGGCACTTAGCATTATACCCTTTGAGCTGTTAAGGTGTCTGTTTACTGATTCCAGTGCCTTTAGGGCCCTTTCTTTAGTAGCAAAGCCTGACATGACGGACCAGGACTGGGCATTTACATAGATCTTCCCCTTTTCGTTTTTGCTTGAGCCTATAGGATTGCCATTATGATCAAAGTACCTGATATACCAGTCTCCGTCCCAGGCAACCTTGTTTAGGGTATCCTTCATGTCCTCATAGTAGCCCTTGTACTTGCTGGCCAGGTCATCTTTACCCATATAGGATAAAATATCAACAAGCTCTTTTAGTCCATAACCATAAAGGTTTGCATTAAATACTGATACTGCACCCGTTGGCAGGTTAACTGTATCATTCCAGTCTGCAAAGCCAAGTAGGGGTAGACCATTTGCTCCAAGATTGTTTCGGGTAAATTCTATGGCCCTGTTTAAATGCTCTAGGACGCTGCCTGCCTCAATCGGCTCTCCATTTTTATCCTTTTCATAAAAGGGTATCTGCTTGTTTAAAAAGTCGGTGTTGCCTGTTTCCTTTATATAAGCACAAACTGCTAGCACAATCCAAAGGTGGTCATCACCGTAAAAATCAGGCCTGTCCTCCATCTCAGCAGAGTCCCCACGGTTTGCTATCATGGTTACAGGATTGAACTGGTGCATGGCAGACCCATCAGTATTTTGTACCTTTAGTAGCATCTCCATTAGCTCTCTGGCCTCCTCAGGCCTACTAGCTAGGATACCCATGGAGTCTTGGGAGCTATCTCTAAAGCCTATACCCCTGGCACCGAGACCTACCTGATAAAGGGATAGGTATCTTGACCAGTTTTTAGTGATATAGCATTGTCTGGGATTGTGGATATTTATCATGGTGTCAAAGTTTTTATCTGGTGTTTCAACCTGCTGGTAGGACAGGTATTCATCCCAAAAGCTGGCTAGGTCCTCAAAGGCCTTGTCTACATTGGTCTCATCCCTATAAAAGTTAATCCTGTCCTTCTCATCTTCAAAGCTAGTAGCCTGGCCTAGCTGGGTAATTACCCGCTTTTCTTCGCCTGGAGCCAGGGTCCCTAGCTGGTGTAGGAGGGCACATATATTGTCTCCCCTTAGGGCTTGGTAGTTGCTAAGCTGGTCATTTTCTAGGCTCTTGGGTCTAGCCCATGTTCCATAGCCATTGTCTCCAAGGAACTTGCGTCTATCCGTTTCAAAGGATGCTACTTTATAGTTGGAGGTAAAATAGTTTACTGCAAAGTCCTTTCTCATAAAGGCATATTGCAGGACTGTTCTTAGGCCATTTTCCTCATCTATTGCCTTGGACTGCATGGTCTGGGGTACCCAGTCATTGTTGTTAAACTGCTTTAGGGCTTCAAAATGGGTATACTCTACCACTGGAACTAGGTCTAGCTCTACCTGACTGTCTCTTAGGTTTTTAACCCTAATATCCCTGATTACCCTATTACTATTTGCTGGAACAAAGATAGTAACCTCAGTCCTAATACCGTAAAACTCGGATACTATTTTAGAATAGCCAAGTCCTACATGGCAGTTAAAGAGGTCATAGGGGTCAAGGGTTGGTACATAAAAGGGGGAAAAGACCTTGTAGCCTTCCTTTTCCTTGAGTCTAATATATAGGGTTTCTCCCTTAAAGTCTGAGTCTGGTAGCTGGGGTATATATTTTACTATTCGATTTAGGGCAGGGTCACCCTTGCATATGAGAGAGCCACCTGTATGGTCAACAAAGCCCCCAAAATCCAATCCACCAACATAGTTTATCCACTTTGTTGGGGTCTTAGGGTTTGTTATGACATACTCCTTGTTTTCATTATCAAAATAGCCATATTTCAATGCCTATCTCCTCCTTGTATATAACTTTAAAATATCCCCTTTATATATTCTATATATTAGACCTATAACCTTTATTTTTGTCCTGTATCATAAAACTTTACCCTTGCCAACTAGGAAAAAATCCCTTATAATTAGGTTAAAGTCAAAGTTAGTCAAACAATTTAAATCTTAGCCTAAAAATAATCTAAGCTTGCCAGGTCATATTAGATAAGAGGGAGTGAAGGCATAGTGAATATTGATAAGTTTACCGAAAAAGCCAGAGAGGCCCTAATGGACGCCCAGGGCCTTTTGATTGAAAAAAAGCAGCAGGAGCTAGACCTTGTCCACCTACACCTAGCCCTTGTCACCCAGGACCAAGGCCTTATCCCCTTGCTCTTAAACAGGTTAGGCGTAGACCTGAAGGCCTATATAAGGGCCCTTGAAAAGGAAGTTGACAGGAGGCCAAAGATAGTTGGAAATGTCCAAAGCTACCCTAGCCGCCGCCTAAATGAATGTTTAATAAGTGCGGAAAGAATTAGCCAGGATTTCAAAGATGACTATATAAGTGTTGAGCACCTCTACCTAGCTTTACTAGAGGATAGGGATATCCAGCAACGCTTTATAAAATCCTTTGCCTTTACAAAGGAAAGGCTATTAGAAAAGCTAGCAGAGGTCAGAGGCCAGCAAAGGGTAAGTTCACAAAACCCTGAAACTACATATGATGCCCTAAACCGTTTTGGTAGAGACCTGGTAGAAGAGGCCCGCAGAAATAAACTAGACCCTGTTATAGGGCGGGATGAGGAAATCAGGAGGGTCATCCGTATACTCAGCCGCCGTACTAAAAACAATCCTGTCCTAATAGGTGAGCCTGGAGTCGGTAAAACTGCAGTTGTAGAGGGCCTGGCCCAGCGAATTTTAAAGGGTGATGTACCCGATTCCCTAAAGGATAAAAGGATATTTTCACTAGATATGGGGTCCCTGATTGCAGGAGCAAAATACAGGGGCGAATTTGAAGAAAGACTAAAGTCAGTATTAAAGGAAATCGAGGATGCCAGAGGCCAGATCCTGCTTTTTATAGATGAGATCCACAATATAGTCGGAGCTGGCAAGACAGAGGGCTCTATGGATGCTAGTAATATTTTAAAGCCAAAGCTAGCCAGGGGTGAGTTATATTGTATAGGGGCAACAACCCTAGATGAGTACAGGCAGTATTTTGAAAAAGATGCAGCCCTAGAGCGTAGGTTCCAGCCGGTAATGATTGACCAGCCTGATGTTGAGGACACAATCTCAATTCTAAGGGGCCTAAAGGACCGGTATGAAATCCACCATGGGGTCAGGATTACGGACAATGCCATAATAGCTGCCGCTAGCCTATCTGACCGTTATATAACTGATAGGTTTTTGCCCGACAAGGCCATAGACCTGATAGATGAGGCTGCTGCCATGCTTAGGACTGAGATAGACTCTATGCCAGAGGAATTAGATGAAATCACAAGAAGAATAATGCAGCTAGAGATTGAAAGGGAGGCCTTGAAAAAGGAAAACAGCCAAGGAGTAGCTAAAAGGCTTGAGGATATTAAAAAGGAAATAGCTAGCCTCAGGGAGGAAAGCGACGCCATGACTGCCCAGTGGGAGGCAGAAAAAAATACAATAAAAAGTATCAATTCTATAAAGGAAAAAATCGAGGATACCAAGGCACAAATCCAACAGATGGAAAGGGTATATGACCTAAACAAGATGGCCGAGCTTAAGTACGGCCTATTGCCCTCCCTAGAAAAGGAGCTAGAAAAGTTAAGCAAGGAGGCCAAGGATAAAAAGCATTCAAAGAGGCTACTAAAAGAAGAAGTCACCGAGGAAGAGATAGGTGAAATAGTCTCAGATTGGACTGGTATACCTGTAACTAGGCTAATGGAAAGCGAAAGAGACAAGCTCCTGCGCCTTGATGATATCATGCATGAGCGGGTAATTGGCCAGGAGGATGCAGTAGCAGCAGTAGTAAACGCTGTAATTAGGGCAAGGTCTGGTATGAAGGACCCCTCAAAGCCCATTGGCTCCTTTATCTTCTTAGGCCCCACTGGTGTCGGTAAAACCGAGGTAGCCAGGACCTTGGCCAGGGTCCTATTTGACTCAGAGGACAATATAGTAAGGATAGATATGTCTGAATATATGGAAAAGTTTGCAGTATCAAGGCTCATTGGTGCCCCTCCAGGCTATGTAGGCTATGAAGAAGGGGGCCAGCTAACAGAAGCAGTCAGGAGAAAGCCCTATTCTGTAGTCCTATTTGATGAGATCGAAAAGGCTCATTCAGATGTATTTAACATCCTGCTCCAGCTACTAGATGATGGTAGGCTAACAGACAGCCAGGGCCATACGGTGGACTTTAAAAATACAGTAGTCATTATGACCTCAAATATTGGTGGAAACATACTGATGGAAAGGCTACAAGACAAGTCCCATATCGATGAGGCCAGCAGAAGGCTTGTTATGGATGAGTTAAAGGGCCACTTTAGGCCTGAATTTTTAAACCGTATAGATGATATAGTCCTCTTTAAACCCCTACAAAAAGATGAGATAAGGCAGATAGCAAAAATCCAGCTAAGGGGTCTTGAAAGCCGCCTAAGCCAGCAAAATATAAACTTAGATGTCTCTGATAGGGTCTTTGACCTTATTGTAGACCGGGCCTATGATCCCGTCTATGGAGCAAGGCCTATAAAAAGATTTATCGAAAGAAATATTGAAACTAGCCTGGCTAAGGGGATCATAAGGGGTGATATCCTCCCCCACTCTACACTAGTCCTAGATACTGACCAAGGGGAAATAGTATACAGGAGCCAGGACCAGGCTAACTAATATCTTTACCAAGCTTATGACCTATTGTGCCCTTGTTATCTCTACAAATGCCAGAGATGAAACAGCCCTAAGGGAAATGGATAAATTGCAGCTTTTGTATAATGAATTGACCGAGCCTAGTGTGAGGTTTGAAAAATGGCTAGCTGACCTTGAAGACCTAGACCTTGTTATTAGGTCCTCGCCTATCCTAAAAGACCATGCCTATTTTATAAAAAAGATAGTTGAAAACTCCAAGTACACCCTTAGCCAAGAGCTAGAGTCCCTTATAGCGAATATGACAAACACCGGCTCAAGGGCCTGGGCCAAGCTACAAAACAAGCTAGTATCAACCCTACTTGTAGATATAGAAAAGGACGGTAAAGCCTAGACCATGACTACCTCCACCCCTATATGTGGATCAACAAAAGCCACTACTATCAGGCAAACCGAAACTTTTATAACTTCCCTTATGCCTTTGGCCTACTCTTTGGCAATGGTGTTTATGCCCAGTACCTAAAGCGGGGACAAGAATTTATTCCAGACTATGATAGGCTACTGAATGCTACAGGTAGGATGGATATAGCTGACCTAACTCAAATGGTTGGTATAGATGTCCGCTCCATAGATTTTTGGAGGGATTCCTTAAAGCTTATAAAAGAAGATATAGATAGGTTTATAAAAATAGCAGATGAGGTCTATAGCTAGGCTAGCTGGCAGTCGCTAAAGCTAGCCTCCTTTGCCTTAGGATAATGGCTGAGTATGCTAGCACAATAAGCTCCGAAAGTGGCATGGCAGTCCAGACCCCAGATAGGCCAAAGAGTCTAGCTAGTATTAAGGCAGCGGGAATTATCAGGATAAAACCCCTAAGCACCGAGATCCTAAAGGCCTTTTTGGGCCTATCCATGGCTGCAAAATAGGCGGCAAGTAATATATTAGCCCCGCCAAAGATAAAGCCAATAAAATAGATCCTTATCCCATCAACAGCTATTTTAGTAAGCTGCGGGTCCTGGTCCTTGTTAAATAAGCCTGCAATAGGACCTGCAAAAGCAAAAGAGGCAAGGTAGACTAATATAGCTATAGCAAGGGTAACTATTAGGCCATCTCTTAGGACCTGCCTGATACTATCATATTTACCCTCACCATAGTTTTTACTCACAATGGGCTGTATCCCCTGGGCTATACCTGTAAATATGGACATGATAACTATAGCAATATTTGCAATTATCCCATAGGCAGCAACCCCTAAATTACCGGCTAGACCCAAGATTAAATAATTAAAAATTATCATAACCAGGCCTGTTGAAAGCTCTGCTAATAGAGAGGATAGACCTAACATAGAAATATCCTTAAAGGCGAATATAGTCAGCTTGCTCTTTTCAAAGGCAAAGCTGTTTTTCTTTTGCCTAAAATGACTTGATAGGACAGCTAAAGAAATTATCGGTGCTATTGCTGTAGCTATCGCTGCTCCAAACATACCCATATTAAATATAAAGATAAAGACATAGTCTAAAATTATATTGGAAAAGCTGCCTAGTAACATTGCTAGCATCGTTATTCTAGGATTGTCGTCATTTCTAATAAAACATATCATGAGGTTGTTTAGCATAAAGGCTGGAGCCAGGCACAAGATAACCTTTAAGTAGACGCTGGTCATTGAGTGAGTAAGGCTGTCCCCACCTAGGAGGCTAGCCAGTTGGCCTGTAAAAAAGATCCCAATAACCATAAATACAGCTGAGAACATCAAGGTTAAGTATAGTGACTGTGTAAAAATACTGTTTGACCTAGATATGGAATAGCGGGTGGCCCCTCCCATCCCTATCATAAGGGCTATACCATGAATAAAGCTGTAAACTGGTATAGCAAGATTTAGGGCTGCCAAGCCATCTGCCCCTATGCCCCTGGCCACAAAAAAAGTGTCAGCGAGAATATAGCAAGAAATCCCTATCATGCCTAGTACATTCATACTTATGTATTTTACAAATATTTTCCTCAAGGACTTAGCTTCCAATTCTCAGTCTGCCTCCTAAAATTAAAAAACACCCGACTTTCATACCTGCATAGGCCAAAGGGCATGAAACACGAATGCTTGATTTTGTCTTTACCCGGCGGCAAAAACAAAGCATAATTATTATCTCGATATTAGCTTAAAAAATTAGCCCCAGCAAATGATTATTTACTGGGGCATTGGCGTGCCCGAAGGGATTCGAACCCCTGGCCTCTTGATTCGTAGTCAAGCACTCTATCCAGCTGAGCTACGGGCACATGCACCTTAAAAATTGACTGCCTATCTATTTTATTATTTAAAGGCCATAATGTCAACTGTAAAATGCTGCCCAAATAGGATTTTAAGCTCTAGCCACCCTGTATGCATCGACTTGTTTATTGATATTTAGCTTCATATCCTTAAACAATGAAATAGTACCAGCCAGGCCTATGACTATTCCTATAAGTAGGTTTATAATAACCCCTCTTAGTATGCCAGTTGTTGAATCTTTAAGTAGCTCTATAAAGACTCCAAAAGTCTGACCAAGGGAGGGTGATATATCAAAGACCTCCTTTAGTGCTGCACTTACTTGGAGTAGATTGGCTACTAGCTCTGCTAATACTATTAGAAATATTGTAAGGCCCCCGACAATCCATGGGGTCAGTTTACCTATCCTAGCTCCTAGTAGCTTGTAGCCCTTTAAGGAAAGGAACATAATCAAAAAGCCTATAATACCTACATACCATCCATGATAGGATAATAGGATCCAGGGTATTGTAGCTAATAGGCCACCTAATAGTGCCCCAATAAAGCCAAGGCCATATTTCTTTTCCTCGCTACTAAACTCTTGTTCAGCCTTTATGTACTCTTGCTCTAAATGGTCATAGCAGGTCCCACAAAGGGGTACTAGGATATTGTCAAATAGTGTCTCTTGTGTTCCAAAATCGCTACTGCAAATAAAGCAGTTATCAGTGGCACTGATCCCTAGCTGGCTCAAAAGGTCTGTGATCTGGTCAAAAAAGCTACCTATATCCTCCTGTGTCATGGCCTTCATTGTAGCCTCTGTAAAGGATACTCTTAAAAGATTACCACATGACTTGAAAATACCATGTTCGACGATCCTTAGCCCTTCTTTGTTTTCCTCTATTGCCCTGTAGATATCCACACTTTCTGACTCTGTCAGGCTAGGTAGGGCGGTTAAAACTAATCTTATATTACTAGTATCAAATACAGTAAAATAATAGCCCCTGTACTTTCCATAAGCCTGATTTCTTATAAGCTTCCAACTGTAGCTTTTGGCCCATTCGGTCATGCTATTGGTATTCATACTTAAACCCCTTTCCCCCTAGAAAGTATTTTTAATTATCCATCAGCCAATGACATTAACCCTTTTTTAGATATTTCTTACATTATACATTAATTTGTAACATTTCACAATTTTTTATGTCGAAATCTAAATTTGAAAAGCAAGCATAAAGGCCCCTTTAAAGGGGCCAATTCGAGCTAGGAATCTGCTTGCTCTGTCAGCTCGTCAAAGCAGGCCTGGCAATAGCCCTGATATTGGTCCCCGCAATCATCGCATACAGATTCACTACATTCAGGGCAGGTCCTAGCATAGCTAGGCCTTAAGTCAGAGCCGCAGATTGTACAGCTTGCATAAGTCATACTCTCACCTAACTTTTCTTTTTTCCTTATTTTGCCCCCAGTATCAAGAATTCTATTCAGCTCCTACTGCTTTTTTCTAGGCTCATGCTTTTACCAATTATAAATATTGACTTTTCCTGCTATAGCTAAAGCTTTATTTATTGACAAAAAAAATCATTCTGTTACTATTAAATATGTATATTATAAGAGGATATTTTAGCTAATACCCCTCTACCTATAAAGGTAATAATATATATATATACAACAATTTTAAAGACAGAAGGGATTAAAAATGGGGACATATGAACAGCTCCTTGAGGGCTTTACAGGTTTTACCTGGCAACACGCAGTAATGCTAGTAATCGGTGCAGTGCTAATCTATCTGGCTATTAAGAAAAAATATGAACCACTTCTACTTCTTCCAATAGGCTTTGGAGCCATACTAGCTAACATACCCTACTCTGCAGCCATAGGCGAGGAGGGCTTTCTAACAATACTCTACAAGGCTGGTATATCCAACGAACTTTTTCCAATCTTAATTTTTATCGCAATCGGAGCAATGATAGATTTTTCACCTCTACTAAAGCAACCAGTAACTCTTTTCTTTGGCGCAGCTGCCCAGTTTGGAATCTTTGCAGCAATGCTACTGGCCGCCTCAACAAACTTAATTGAAATACCAGAGGCCATAGCAAACTTTATGGGACTGGATCCAAGCGCCCCACTCTTTTCACTTAAAGAATCAGCTGCTATAGGTATAATCGGTGCAGCAGACGGGCCTACCTCAATTTTTGTGGGCAACAAGTTTGCCCCAAGGTATATAGGGGCAATAACAGTTGCTGCCTATTCCTATATGGCCCTAGTACCTATGATACAGCCACCTGTTATAAAGGCTTTGACAACAAAGGCAGAGCGAAAGATCCGAATGGATATCGACTACGATGTAAAGGTATCAAAGACAGTTCTTATACTTTTCCCAATTATGGTCACAGTTGTAGCAGGTATAGTAGCTCCAATATCAGTACCCCTAATCGGGTCTTTGATGTTTGGTAACCTGGTCCGTGAGTGCGGTGTCCTAGAGCGCTTGTCACAGACAGCCCAAAATGAACTAGGAAATATCGTAACTCTCCTACTTGGTATCACAATTGGTTCTACCATGGTAGCCGAACAGTTCCTAAGGCCACAGACCTTAGTTATACTACTAATTGGCCTATTGGCATTTGTCTTTGACACAGCCTTTGGAGTCTTGTTTGCCAAGTTTGTAAACCTCTTTTTAAAGAAAAAGATAAATCCCATGATAGGCGGTTGTGGAATCTCAGCATTCCCAATGTCAGCCCGTGTAGTACAGCAGATGGCTCAAAAGGAAGACCCAACTAACTTTATTCTAATGCCAGCCATTGGTGCAAATGTGGCAGGACAGATAGGATCAGTAATAGCAGGATCAATAATCCTAGCATTACTCGGATAGGAGGCTTATAGCAATATGGATATATTCTTGGATGCATTAAAGGTTATGGGTATAGGTGTTGGCGGCGTATTCCTAGTCCTACTAGTTTTCTATATCCTAGTTAAATTGATGATGAGGATTTTCCCAGTAGAATAAAAAAATAATTTAATCTATACAGACAGTTTTTATAGATTGAACATATAATTATAAGAAAAACATAGGTGTTTATGGATTTTCAGTTCCTTAGGTAAGGGGTGCTAAAGCATGGGTTTACCAGCAACTAGTGTCTGTCACATAGCAGGTATTAGTTTGGTTGCTAACAAGCACAATTGGTTGGATTTTCCCCCAACTAACTGTACTTTAGTTCCCTATTCCCTTGTCTATTATCTAAGTGGCTGAAAGCATAGGTGCCTATGATTTTTTTTGCTTTAAATTTGCCTATCAAGGCAAAGTTCCTAACCCGTGTATATATATAATGCACGGCTGTAACCCGACCCGATAGGTGGATAAGTCAGCCTGTCTTTAAATAGAAAAACTAGACAAAAAGGAGAAGAAAAGAAAATGATTTGGACTTATGTTTCACTCATCGTTGCAGCCATCGCTATAGCTGTTGCAGCCTACTTCTACAAATGGGTTGAAAAGCTACCTGTAGCAGAGGGCAAAATAGCAGGCATCGGTCAACTAATCAGGCAGGGAGCCTTTACCTTCTTAAAGGTAGAATACCGAATCCTAGCTATCTTTGTTAGTGTTGTAACTGTTATTATCTTTGTTATATTCCCTTCACCCATTTGGGAAGGTAAGGTGGGGCCAAATATCATAGCTGCCCTATCCTATATCCTCGGCGCCCTCTTTTCTGGCATTGCAGGCTACGTAGGTATCAGTATTGCCACTATAGCAAATGTAAGGTCTGCATCTGCTGCCAAGTCAGGCCTCGCTCCCGCTTATATGGCAGGCTTTCGTGGCGGTGCTGTTATGGGTATGGCTGTTGTAAGTACAGCCCTAGCAGGAACAGCCCTACTACACCTTTTAACTGGATCTGCAGATATTGTTATGGCATTTAGCTTTGGTGCTAGCTCTCTGGCCCTCTTTGCAAAAGCAGGTGGCGGTATCTTTACAAAGACAGCAGATATTTCAGCAGACCTAGCTGGTAAGGTAGAACTAGGCATCCCTGAAGATGACCCAAGAAACCCCGCTGTTATTGCAGACAATGTTGGTGATAATGTTGGTGACGTAGCTGGTATGGGTGCTGACCTATTCGACTCTCAGGTTGCTGCCTTAGCAGCTGCCCTTGTTATAGCAGCTCCACTAGGCCAGATACAGGTTATCTTCTGTTTCTCAGCCCTTGGTTTACTTGCCTCTATTATCGGTGTACTCGTAGCCCGTGTTAGTGATACTGGAGACCCTGGCAAGGCCCTAAACAGTGGTACCCTCCTAACCTGTGGAGTATTTGCAGTACTTACCCTGGTTGCCACCCTTTTATCTGGTTTCGAAGTCCGGATATGGGGAGCAGCAATAATAGGACTAGTTGTTGGCGTTATTATCGGCTTTACCAGTGACTACTTTACAGGTGACGGCAAAAAGCCTGTTTACAAGGTAGCAGAAGCCTGTCAAAATGGTCCTGCCTTTACCATACTAACTGGTTTTTCCTATGGTCTTGTTAGTATCATGCCCTCTATAATTGGTATTGGTCTAGCTGCCCTTGGAGCATACAAGATACTAGAGCCCCTCGGCGGCAACTTCCCCATGTTTGGTATCTCAATATCAGCAATCGGTATGCTATCTATAATTGGTATGATAATTTCAAACGATGCCTACGGGCCAATCGTTGATAATGCCCGCGGACTTGCAGAGATGGGCGACTTAGGTGATGATGTCCTAGATATCACTGATAAACTTGACGCTGCTGGTAACACTGCCAAGGCTATCACCAAGGGCTTTGCTATCGGTGCAGCTGGCCTTACAGTCATAGCCCTTTTAGGAGCCTTCCAAGAGGTTGTAAAGGGAATTACCGGTGATGTCATTGAGTTTAGTATGATGGACCCCTTGGTCTTTTTCGGAGCACTGGTTGGAGCGGCAATCCCAGCAGTATTTTCAGCTATGCTAATGATTGGGGTTAACAGAAACTCACAAAAGATGCTAGAGGAAATTCACACACAATTTGATACAATAGAAGGCCTTAAAGAAGGAAAAGAAGGAGTAGCTCCTGACTATGATAAATGTATTGATATAGCAACAAAGGGTGCTATAAAAGAGCTAATCCCAGCAGGCCTTGTTTCAATACTATTGACCCTTATTGTAGGCTTTGTAGGTGGTGTTTTGGCTGTTGGTGGCTTCCTGATTGGTAATATTGTAACAGGCCTATTCTTGGCCCTGCTTATGAGTAATGCAGGTGGTCTTTGGGACAATGCCAAAAAGTATATCGAAGAAGGTAACTTCGGTGGCAAGGGTAGTGATGCCCACAAGGCAGCGGTTATTGGTGATACTGTAGGTGACCCCTTTAAGGACACAGCAGGTCCATCAATCAATACCCAGATTACTGTTGTCTCACTAGTTGCTTCAATTGCAGCCTCCCTATTTGTTGTCTTTTCAATATTCTAAGTAGGCTGCAAAAGGTGACTAAGATAATACTTGCCTTAACCTAGCTAGATAGACTATAACTAATGGAAAAGAAAAAAGCTGATTCCTCTTTTGTTTAGGAATCAGCTTTATTTTTATTCTAGGTTACCTATATATAATAACAATGTCTGCTATGTTTTCATCACTAGCAGAGGACAGGTGGGATACATTATTAGGGTTTATTATTTCTGACCCGTGCCTGTTATTTATTTGGCTGGCTATCTGATACCAGTTGTTTGCTATCTGTTCCATAAAGGATGAGTAGGCCTGACTATTTGAAAATTTAAAGCTAATAAATTGAGGCCTGCGACCGCGTGATATCTGATCGCTAAGCTTTCCTACTATTGTGTTTATAGCATTGCTATCAAACTGATTAAAGACTAACCCTTCCTTTATAAAGTAGTTCATGCTAGTACTATTGCATACAGGTAGGTCAAAGGAAGGGGGTGGGTCTTGGCTATGAGTTTTGCTTAGCTGGTCATCGGTTATTAAAAAGTACCTGTAGCTAGTGTAGCTAGTAAAATCTATCCTGTCTGTACTATCTGATATCATGGGGTCATCCCAGGTAGAATCAAGATTATAGTAGGCGTCATTTACCTTGACCTTGTTCCATGCATGTCCTTCGCCCCTAGAAACACCCTGGACATACAAGCACTCTACCCCTAGTTTGTTTAGCAGGTACTGGGTAGCCCTAGCGTAGCCAGCACAAACAGATGACTTGTTTATAAGGACACTAACTATATTTTGATTATGGCTAGAGCCCTCATCATAGCTAGTGTTTAAAACAATAAAATCATGTACGTATTTTACCTTGTCATAATCACTTGAGCCTATGTTATCACTTTTCACCCGGTCTACTATTTCTTTTATCTGCTTGTCATAGCTTTCCCTATTATCAAGGGTCGAATTATATATAAAGCCTATTTCTGTTACTATATCTCCTGCCCCTTGATATTTAATATTTATGTTGTCAATCCAGTAGTGTTCTGGGCAATCCATCCTGTACAGGTTAAAAATATTTAGTAGGCTGTCCTTGTCAACTCCCTGATCTTTTATATTGAGCTGGTCAATACCGTCCTCAACAGCCTGGTAGATCGTATCGTAGATCCTAAGGTCTTTTTCACTTAACCTAGCCCTAAAGTACTTTAGCGATAAAAGGTCCTCGCTTACCTGGCTACCGTCCCTTTTGATAAGAGAATTTGTAGCCTGTCCCTTATTATCCTTGGGCGCAACAATACCATCACTATCCCTGTTCCCTGTAGCCTGCCTGTCCCCTTGATTATAGCTAGTGCTTGGTAAAAGGCTACTTATATCTAAAAAATCTGGTACATATGATGGAGCCAAGATATTAAAAGCCACAAGCACTATCAAAAGCAAGGATAAAAGGCCCATAAGCCTTAAAACATATTTCATTTTTGCCCCCTTTCACCTACTAGCCCAAGACTTAATATAAAGGTTAGTAACTAACTAATAGCCTAAGGACTAGTTTTCCTTAGACAGTCTCTACCTTGATTAAGTTGGTCCCGCCTACCTCTCCCATGGTCACACCACCGGTTATTATAATGATGTCTTTTTCCTTTAAGGAAAGGGTTTGGCTGGTTAGCTGCTTGGCATTATTAAATAGGTCATCTGCATTGTCAAACTCTCCACCCATAACTGGTATAGCTCCCCAGGTCATAGCAAGTTTTCTCCAGGTTTTCTCTGAAGTTGTTATGCCCAAAAAGTCCATTGGGGGTCTGAAACGGGATATCATCCTGACTGTCATGCCAGATACTGAGCAGGCTGCTATAGCCTTGGCATTTATATCAATAGCCATAGCACAGGAGCCATGAGATATGGCATCAACTGTATCGCTTATTGAAAACTCAGCCTTATGGAATCTCTTGGTATAGTTTATACAGCCCTCTGTTTGCTTGGCGATCCTAGCCATCACCCTAATGGCATTTACAGGATTTACTCCTATGGCTGTCTCTCCTGACAGCATAATAGCACTTGTTCCATCGTATACAGCGTTAGCTACATCAGATATCTCAGCCCTTGTAGGCCTGAGATTATATATCATGGATTCTAGCATTTCAGTAGCGGTTATTACCCGCTTGCCTAGGAGCCGTCCCTTTGTTATTAGTAGCTTTTGTATAGCAGGTAGCTCCTCATAAGGGATCTCTACTCCTAAATCACCCCTGGCTACCATAATACCATCACATTCCTGGCAAATTTCTTCGATGTTTGTTACCCCTGACCTATTTTCTATCTTTGCAATTATATCAATGTCTTGTCCACCGTTTTCAGCAAGGAATTCTTTTATATCAAGCAGGTCCTGCCTCTTTGAGACAAAGGAAGCAGCTATAAAGTCTATATCATTTTTTATACCAAATAATATATCTTCCTTATCCTTGTCATCTAGATATACCTGATTTAATGTTTTGTTTGGAAAGCTCATAGACTTTTTATTTGACAGCTCTCCCCCTATTATGACAAGGCATATGGCCTCTTTATCGGTTTTTTCTAAGACCTCAAACTCTAAAAGGCCGTCATTTAATAGTATCCTGTCTCCTACTGATAGGTCATTAATCAAACCCTTGTAGGTAACTGAAACTCGGTGCTGATCACCCTCAACATCCTCTATAGTAAAGGTAAAGCGGTCCCCTGCCTTTAGGTAGACCTTGCCCTCCTTAAAGGTCTTTATTCGGTATTCGGGTCCCTTGGTATCAAGCATTATTGCTATGGGCAGGTTAAGCTTTTCTCTTACCCTTTTTATAATGTCTATCCTCTTTTGATGTTCCTCATGGCTTTCATGAGAAAAATTAAGTCTTGCAACATTCATACCTGCCTCACACATGGCAGTTATGGTTTTTTCATCTGCACAGGCTGGGCCTATGGTGCAAATAATTTTTGTTTTCCTCATTATTTATATCTCCTCTTAATTTTACATGTACTGATAAATAGTAAGTTTAAATTATCAGCAACAAACTAGCTAGCAGGGCTAGTCTTTATTCTTTACTTTAGGATTTCAACTGCCCTTTTCTCTAGCTCTAATCCCTTGTGGTAAAGGTCCATAAAGGCTTTAAAGCCCTCTACGTCCGCTGGATCTGGCTCTAGGGTAGTCTCCTTGGCATCCTTAAATACTCGGTTATTTAGATAGTCCTTTAGTTCTTCTCCTTCAGCCTTGTTTCTCATATAGGCTGCTAGTAAGGCCATACCCCAGGGTCCTCCCTCACCTGCTGTTTCCATAACAGAAACTGGGCTACCTATGGCAGCTGCCATCATAGCCTGGCCTACGCCCTCTGTTATAAAGAGTCCACCATGGCCATAGAGCTTGTCTAGCTTGGTGCCTTCCTCTTTTTCCAATATATCATACCCTATTCTAAGGGTTGCTAACAAGGAGTAGAGGTTCATCCTCATAAAATTCGCCAGGCTAAAGTTACTATTAGGGGTCCTCACAAATAATGGCCTTCCCTCATCTAGACCTGTTATGCTCTCACCTGAAAGGTAGTTATAGGATAAAAGGCCTCCCCCATCCTTGTCAGCCTTTAAGGCCTCAAAGTAAAGGGTGTCATATATTTTAGCCTTGTCAACCTCCAAGCCAAGAGCCTTGGTAAACTCTCCAAAGACCCTTGCCCAGGCATCTATGTCACTAGTACAGTTGTTACAATGGACCATAGCCACAAGGTCTCCTGCTGGTGTAGTGACCAGGTCAATCTCCGGGTGGACAGCCTTTAGGTCCTTTTCCAAAACAGCCATTAAAAAGATGCTGGTCCCGGCACTAACATTGCCTGTCCTGACCCCAACACTGTTGGTGGCAGTCATACCTGTACCTGCATCACCCTCTGCTGGGCAAAATGCTATACCTGCCTTTAGTGTCCCTGTTGGATCAAGTAGCCTGGCCCCCTCTTCACTTAGGCTACCAGCATAATCTCCTGCACTTAGTACCTCCGGTAGGATGTCCTCTAATCTCCAGGGGAAATTTTTATCGGCTACAAGCTGGTTAAATTGGTCAAGCATTGTCTTATTATATTGGCCTGTCCTTGTATCAATAGGGAACATGCCGCTAGCCTCACCTACACCTACGGCCTTTCTGCCAGTAAGCTTAAAGTGGATAAAGCCTGCTAGGGTTGTCATATAGGAAATATCAGCTACATGGTCCTCACCATTTAATATTGCCTGGTATAGGTGGGCTATAGACCACCTATGAGGGATTGGATAATCAAAAAGGTCGATTAATATCTCACTAGCCCTTGCTGTAATGGTATTTCTCCATGTGCGAAAGGGAACCAACAATTCTCCCTTATCGTCAAAAACCATATAGCCATGCATCATGGCAGATATACCCATGCTACCTACAGTTTCTAGGTCTATTCCATAGCTAGCCCTAACATCCTGCCTAAGGTCTGCATAAGCTGCTTGAAGGCCTGAAATGATATCCTCCATATCATAGGTCCAGATCCCATCTACTAGCTTGTTTTCCCAGCCATGACTGCCTGAGGCTATTGGTGAATGGTCTGGCCCTATAAGTACAGCCTTTATCCTAGTTGAGCCTAGCTCTATACCTAGGCTGGTATCTGCCTTTTCTATGTAGCCTTTAATAATTTCCTTTGAACTCATCTGCTTATACCTCCATATAATCATAGTCTATAATAATCTTACCTATAGGCCTATCCTTTGGCAAAGCCCTCTTTGTAGCTATTTTAGCTAGAGCAAAAGTGTTTGCTTTACCATTAGCTGTCCTAACCCTACACACCTAAAGAGTTAACTTAAAAACTCCTGCTATGGATTTTGTCATAGGCTAGGTCCTCTTCCCTGTAGGGCTCTTTAACTTCATCCGGGTAACCAATAGCTAATATACACAGTAACTTGTACTTGTCTGGGATACTAAGGGTTTGCTTGACAAAATCCTCTGCCCTAACTCCCCCTGCTGCCTCCCTCTCCCTTATCTGGATCCAGCAAGAACCCAGACCCAGGCTGTGGGCTGCAAGCTGCATTATAATAGCCGCAATAGAAGCATCCTCTATCCATACGTCACACTTTTCAGGGTCTGCTGCAACTACAATAGCTAAGGGGGCCTGTGCTAGGAATTTGGACCCATGAGCTCTAGCCTCAGAAAGGGTTTGTAGGGTCTTTTTATCATCCACTAGGACAAACTCCCAGGGCCTACGTCCCCTTGAAGATGGTGCTAGTAAACCAGCCTTTAATATAGTGTCGACCTTGTCCTTGTCTACCCTTTGGTCTCTATAGCGCCTAATGCTCCTCCTATTTTTAAGTTGCTCTAGCATAATATCAACCTCCAAGCTAATTATAGCTTATTTTAGGCTATGGTTAAAGTATACAAGCCTAGATAAATGCTATATGAATTATAGCCTTTGAGCCCTGTCTTGGCTTCACTTAAAACCTTAGAGTATGTCCCTACTACTTAAGGGCCATAAAGAAGATACGGGTAAAGGGGAAAAGTAGCTTGCCACTCTTTTGAAGTGGATAAGAAGCCTGCAGGAGTTCTTCATACTCTTTACAAAAGTCCGCCCTTTCTTCCTCATCATATATAGAGTCAAGATAGGGGCGAAGGCCTGAACCACTGTACCATTTAACAAGGGCCCTATGGTCCTCCATTACATGATGGTAGTTTGTTACCCAAAGGTTTATGTCTTGAGACAAGTAACTTAGGATATCATAATAGTAGGAAGGTTCATGGGTGCTGTATCCAGCCCTTAGGCCTACAAAAAAGTCCCTCCACTAAGGTCTTGTAATTAGCTTTTGCAAGTCAGTATGGATGGGCATTTCCTCTGTATATGGGACCTGGACTGCTAATACTCCCCCTTTATTTAAAAGCTTAAACATATTCTTTATAAGGGCAGGATGATTTGGCATCCACTGGATAGCAGCATTTGAAAATACAATATCAAATGTACCTAAGCTGCTTAGGTCTCCAGTTGCATCTGCAAGTACCCATTTAATATCCTTGTACTTTTCCTTGGCTTGCTGTATCATTGCCTCTGAATCATCAAGCCCTATCAGCTTTGCCTCCGGCCACCTTAACTTAAGTATATTTGAACTGTTACCAGGCCACAACCAATATCAATAATCCTATATGGCTTGTCTAAGTTGATCCGGGTCATAAGGTCAATAGAGGGTTGAGTACGCTCCCTTTCAAAGGATAGGTAAAGATTTGGTTTCCAATCTGATATAGAATTTCCTCCTCACATATTTTAAGTACGCTTTTTGCTACAATTATACCTTACTAAGGTGAAAAATCCACTTTTTATATTTATTTGTATCTTTTTTGTTAAAGCACTTATAATAGATCAGGCTAATAAATCCTTAAAAAGGCTTTTCTATTTGATTATAAAGTCTACTATAAATTTTACTTAAAACTCCCCATTTTCTATACCAGGATCCAAGATTTGCTTACCCTTCTAGCCTAAAGCTATTTATTGACATCAGGCAAAAAGTATGTGAAAATCAAGATAGGCTTATTCTGTTAGTATGACATTTTACAACAGAAAAAGTCAATACATAAAATCAACAATAGGAGAGTCTAGATGGAGATACTAATGGATATACTGCTTATGCTAGGCGGAGTTGCAGTATTTATGTTTGGTATGAAGCAGATGAGCAGTGGTCTAGAGCGAAGTGCAGGTTCAGGAGTACGCAAACTTTTCAAGAGGATAGACAAAAACAGGGTCGTTAACTATGGAATCGGCATTGGAACTACTGTTATAGCCCAATCTTCTTCAGCTACCTCCATAATGACCGTAGGACTTGCCCATGCTAATATCGTATCAGTAAAGCAAGGATCCGGTTTTATACTAGGCGCAAAGGTAGGTACTACCCTTACCGCCTTTTTGTTTGCCCTCTCAGGCCTTAGCAAGGGTGGTTTTAGCATGAGCTCTGTGTTTGCAGCAGTTGCCTTTGTTGGTGTCATCATTATTTTTACCACTAGCAATGAATCCCTTAATAAAATTGCACCCTTCTTAATTGGCTTTGGTATGCTATTTATCGGTCTAGAAGTAATGGAAACAGCCATAGGCGGGCCAGATTCCGCCCTCAGCATACAGCTATCAAAGGTCTTTAAGTATGATATAATGCAAAACCCCATCCTACTTGTTATATTGGGTATACTCTTTACGGCCATCATCCAGTCATCAACAGCAGCAACAGGTGTATTTATAGCCTTTTTAGCTACAGGAGTCATACAAAGCATAGACCAGTCCTTTTTCCTAGTCATGGGAGCAAATATAGGGACCTGTAGTGATGGTATTATGGCCTCCCTTAGCACCAATGCTAACGGCAAACGTATAGCCCTCTTTCATCTAATTACCAGTGTGATAGGAGCTGTCGCTTTTACCATTATCCTTGTTATATTCAGGGCACCCATTAACAGCCTCTTTGAAAGTGTATTCCCTGAAAAGCCCCAATTTAGTCTTGCAACATTTAATTTGGTCTACAATGTCTTGTATACCCTGGTCTTGCTCATACTAATTGACCCATTGGTTTCCTTTGTAACAAGTACAGTCAAGGATAAACAGGAGGAACTAGAAGAGTTATCATATATTGATGAACGCTTTATAAAAACACCTGCAGTTGCCATTGAGCAAGCACTAAAAGAGATAACCGACATGGCAAGGCTGGCAAAGGAAAACATCAGGCGGGCCTTTAACTCCCTGCTCAATGAGGATATGAGTGAGAGCAAGCTCATTGCTGACACCGAGTATAGGATTGACTTTCTAACCAAGAGTCTTACAAGCTTTTTTATAAAGGTTTCTTCAGTAACCAAGTCCAGCCACGACGAGCGCCTACTAGGCGGCCTACACCATGTAACCAACGATATAGAGCGTCTAGGAGACTATGCAGTCCTACTAGCAAAGGAAACTAACTATATGAAGGAAAATGATATTAGCCTTATGGATGAAACCAAGGATGAGCTAAACCATATATATAGTAGGATAAGCCAGCTGTATAACATGGGACTTGATGCATTTTCAAAACGTAGAACTGATAACTTTAAAAAGATGTCCAACCTGCACAAGGAAATACTAGACCTGATATCTAAGTGCCGTGACGAGCATGTACACAGACTAGGATCACAGGTCTACTCTGTTGAACTATCAAAGAGCATATACTCGGTCCTCTTTTCCTTAGAGAGAATAGCAGACCATATTGTTAATGTAGCCTTTTCTGTTAAGTCTACAACTGGTAGCAAAACAGAAGCCCTACAGGCTATTGCCAAGGAAAAGAAAAGATAAAACACGAATACTACTATATAGATAGGGCCAGATTCAAGGCATAAAGCATAAAAGGGTTTTGTGAAATAGGTTAGACTGTTTCCAAAACCCTTTTTATATTCATACTTGGGGCTATGCTATCTTACAACTGCTGTTATTCAGCCG
>Ga0209075_1000544_pt1 | contig 37025 bp, 34 predicted proteins | sample Stecom2011_FD_187523 | JGI IMG/M metagenome (GOLD analysis project Ga0209075, IMG submission 187523) | Agricultural soil microbial communities from Utah to study Nitrogen management - Steer compost 2011 (SPAdes) (version 2) | ecosystem: Environmental > Terrestrial > Soil > Agricultural land...
CGAAGCACGCCTTCCGCCGTAGGTGAACGGCAAATATTACCCAAACACACAAACAATACTTTAGTGCTCATTTTAATAATCCTCGCACATGCTCTAGGTCCTCTGCCGTATCCACACCGGCAGGCACTTTTTCACAGGCAAGTGCCACATGAATGGCCACACCATTGGCCATAGCACGTAGCTGCTCAAGTGACTCCGTCAACTCAAGCAAGGCCGGTGGCCAATTGACAAACTGCTTTAAAAAGCCAACACGGTAGGCATAAATACCAATGTGTCGCCACCATTGCCCTGCCGGCAACTCGCCTTCACTGTGGGCAAAAGCATCTCGGTGCCATGGAATGGGCGCGCGAGAAAAATACAGTGCTTGGCCTTGCTGATTGGCGACAACTTTAACCATGTTTGGATTAAACAAATCTTTTCGGCAGGTAATCGGCTCGCACAAAGTGGCTACACCACAATCGCGATTTTCAGCCAAATTGCTTGCCACCTGATCAATCACCAGCGCAGGAATAAGCGGTTCATCCCCCTGCACGTTAACAATAATATGGTCATCGTCTAGACCGAGTTGCGCTGCCACTTCTTGCAACCGATCCGTGCCAGAAACATGATCGGCGCGGGTCATTAACACTTCGCCACCATGCTCACGAACCACTTCATACACGCGCACATCATCGGTCGCCACGCACACAGACGTGGCACCACTTTGCCAAGCGCGCTGCATCACCCGCACCACCATCGGCAAACCACCAATGTCGACCAATGGCTTACCCGGCAAGCGGGTCGAGGCATAACGCGCTGGAATCACGACAGTAAAACTCATCATTCATTCCCTTGTAGGCGTTGATACAAATGATCGAGAAGCACGCTGGGCAAGCGTGCACTGACGGGCAAATACCAAAAATCCTCAGTGGCAAAGTTAAAACATTTCACTGCATCTTTTTCCGTCATGATGACTGTGTGATTTTCTAGCCCAACAAAATCCTGCTGACTGAAAACATGATGGTCTGCTAACGGATGACTGGTAACGCGAATTTCCCAGCTACTGAGTGCGGCAAAAAAACGCTGTGGATTACCAATACCCGCAAAGGCATGGACGATCGGATGACGCGTGGCAAACTCTTCCATCGGCATGTGTTCGCCGGTTTTTAAATTAATCGGATCATCTGGCTGTAACACCATCACTTGTGCTTTTGGCCAGCGCACATCAGGGCGACCATTGAGCACTAAGAAGTCCACATGCTCTAAGCGTGAAACAGGCTCACGTAAGGGGCCGGCAGGCAAGCAGCGGCCATTGCCTAAGCCGCGCTCTGCATCCAGCACCACCACTTCAACACTGCGCGGCAGGGCAAAGTGTTGCAGCCCGTCATCACTGATCACTACATCCGGCTGATAGTGCTCGATGACATAGTGCAAGGCACGAATACGTTTAGGGTCGATCACTACCGGCACACCGGTACGGCGGCGGATCAACAGCGGTTCATCTCCCGCCTGCACAGCACTGTGCTCAGGCTCCACCGCCCACGGATAGCGTGGCGCATCGGAGCCGTAACCACGACTGATCACCGCCACCCGCAAGCCACGCTCACCCAGGTATTCGCACAGAGCAATCACCAGCGGTGTTTTACCGGTGCCACCGACGGTAATGTTGCCCACCACCAGCACAGGCACTGGCGGCACTGTCGCGCGGCGACGGAACTTCCATAAACGAAAGCTCGCTACTGCGGCAAGCAACCAAGAAAAGGGGTAAAGCAGCGGCAACCATTTGGTCGGCTGATACCACGCGGCTTGTATAGCTGCCGCCAATCCGCGGAAACGCTGCTCAGTATTCAATTTTCTGCAAAGTTCTTACGATGAAGCTGGGCGTAGACACCATCAGCAGCCAACAACTCTGCATGGCTTCCACTCTCCAGCAAGCGCCCTTCGTCCAGCACCAAAATACGATCGGCGCTCTCAATGGTGGATAAGCGATGGGCAATAACCAACGTTGTGCGATCTGCCATCACGCGCTCCAATGCCTGCTGAATACGAAACTCTGACTCAGTATCCAAGGCCGAGGTGGCCTCATCAAGAATCAAAATGGGTGCGTCTTTGAGCAACGCTCGGGCAATCGCCAAACGCTGACGCTGGCCACCGGACAGCTGTGTGCCGTCTTGACCAATCTGGGCATCCAAACCGCCCTCCATTGCCTGGACAAACTCCCACGCATGAGCATCTTGCAAGGCGACAATAATCTGTTCATCGGTGGCGCCACGCAGTTCACCGTAGGCAATGTTGTTGCGCACGCTATCGTTAAACAGCACTACCTTTTGGCTGACCATAGCAATCTGTCGGCGCAGGTCGGTCAATCGGTATTCTGTTAGCGGATGGCCATCGAGGAAAATCTGGCCGCCATCGACATCATAAAAACGTGGCAGCAGCGATGAGATCGTAGTTTTGCCAGCACCCGAGCGCCCTACTAGAGCAACGCTTTCTCCTGCCGCCACATGAAAGCTAAGCCCTTGCAGCACAGGATGTTCCGCGTCGTAACCGAAGCTGACATCACGGAACTCAACCTCGCCCTGGGCACGCTCAATAGTGCGGCTGCCGCTGTCCTCTTCTGGCGCGGTATCGAGCAACTCAAACAAGGAGGCCGCGCCGGTCAAGCCGCGCTGAATCTTTACGTTGACCTCAGTAAGACGCTTGATCGGCTGTTGAATCAAACCAACGCCCGTAAAAAATGTTAGGAACGAACCAATGGAAAAGTTTTCATTCATGACCTTAAAGCACAGGAAAATGATCAGGCCGACACCCGCCGAAATCACCATATGCACCAAAGTTGTACCGATTTCTTTGGTGGCCACCATTTTAATATTTTGTTTTTCAAAGCTACGGCTGACTTTATGAAAACGTTCTTGCTCTTGTTCCTGCGCCGCAAATATTTTTACCGGCTGCTGGCCCTCGATGGCCTCAGACACATAGTGACTGATGTTACCCATATTGCCCTGCATACGGCGGCTGATAGCACGGAATCGCTTACCAGAGTAATTCACCACTAAGCCAATGGCTGGTGCCACTGTGAACAAAATCAGTGTCAGCTTCCAATCCAGATAAAGCAGGTAGCCCAGCAAGGCAATAACGGACAAGCCTTCACGGATAATAATGACTACAGCTTCACTGCCCGCCGCAGTAATCTGCTGTGCATCAAACACCAGCTTTGAGGTGATTCTGCCCGTGGCATTGCGCTGAAAAACATTTTGCGGCAAGGTCAAAACGTGTTGAAAAACTTCATTGCGAATTTCAAAAACAATGTGCTGGCCGAGCCAAGAAACCGAATAGGAACCGATGAACTGACCGATTCCATTTACCAGCGCAATCACTAGTGGCGCCAGCGACACCGCCAAAATCATGACCGGTGTTGGGTTTTCAAAGGTGGCAACAATCACCTGCATCATGTGCGCGGTGACCGGCTGCATAGAGGAGTACAGCGCAAAGCCTAGCGCACTGGCTAGCAATGCATACCAATAACGACGGGTGTAAGCCAACAGGCGCCGATAAATTGGCCAAGTATCGTCTGGCAATTTAATTTTTGTGTGCTTCATTTACTCGGCTCCTGGGTAGTAATACTCAGGTTGGCAAAGCCCAGCCGCCCAGCCACATCCATTACCGTGACCACCGCCTGATGCGTGGCACTAGCATCCGCAATAATGACAAACGGCAACTCTGTACCCTGCTGAGATAACGGCAACAACACCGTGCGCAGCGTATCGCGATCGCTGCGGGTAAGGCGCTCACCATTCACCACATAGGTGCCATCAGCAGCGATACTGACCTCAACCATTTTCGCCGTGGTTAGCGCTGCCACGCCAGTGGCCTCTGGCAGCTCCACCGAGAGGCGTGTTTCGCGGGTAAACGTGGTCGACACCATAAAGAAAATAAGCAGCAAAAAAACCACATCAATCAGTGGCGTAAGGTTAACCTCCACTGGGTCTTTTTTGATCCGTCCGAACTTCACTCTTGCGCACCCTTCGTGACCTTCGGTGCAGCAACACGGTCACCATGAAACATATCCATCAAATAGATGGCCTGTTGTTCCATGGCGACAGTGATCTCTTCCACTCGGCGCACAAAAAAGCGATGGAAGAACATGGCAGGAATCGCCACCGACAAACCCGCCGCGGTGGTAATCAACGCCTTAGAAATACCGCCGGCCAGCAAGGCTGCATCGCCAGAGCCGTGCAACATAATGACGCTAAACACATCAATCATGCCGACCACCGTACCGAGCAAGCCGAGCATTGGCGTAATCGCTGCCACCGTACCCAGCGTGTTGAGGAAGCGTTCCAGCTCATGCACCACTTGGGAAGCAGCGTCTTCGATGCTCTCCTTCATGATGTCGCGCCCCTGCCCAGCATTGGCAATACCCGCCGCCAGAATCCGACCGAGCGCAGAGTCACTGGCCAACTGCTGCAGCATGGCTTTATTCGGCGCGCTTTTTTTCAGCGAGGCTTGCACCTTGGTGACGAGGCCGTCGGGGGCCAAATGACTGCGCCGCAGAGTCCAGAAACGTTCGCCAACAATAGCCATGGCAACCAATGAGCAGATTAGGATGGGCAGCATCAACCAGCCGCCGGATTGGACGATTTCCAGCACAACAAAGCTCCGATGGAATAACGGCGGCTACTCTACCACAGGCTCGCTCAGTCGCCACGGGAAAGGCGCATGTTGGCGCCAGCGCAATGGCCCCAAACCCTTCGCCGCCCGATCGCGACGTCCATAGACCAGCATGCCGCTATTGGCGGTCACCGCCACATCAATCTGTGCCTGCTGATAGCGCGCCATGATGCTGCTATCAGGATGACCAAAGCTGTTGCGGTAGCCCGCGCCGACAAAAGCATAAGTGGGGGCCACCGCACGCAATAAAGCAAAAGAGGAGCTTGAGCGACTGCCATGATGGGGCACCTGCAGCACATCAGCGCGTAAATCATCCTGCTGCACCAACCAATGCTCCACTTGCCGGCCAATATCGCCGGTCAGCAAGATGCTCTGATTATTGCCCACCACTTTAACCACGCAGCTACGGTTATTGCTGTGCTGCAAGGCCATCTCGGCCGGCGGCCACAGCACTTCCAGCGCCACCTCATCAAAGTGCCAGCGTTGTCCACGCAGGCAAGCATGACTGCCCGGCAGCGCTTCCGGCTCCCCAGCGAACACGCGGCCGCGATACGCAACACCACTAAACAGTCCCGCGCCACCGGCGTGATCCAGATGACGATGGCTGACAAAAATAAGATCCGGCTGCAGCCGCTGTTTACGCAACCAAGGGACCAACACCCTGCTGGCCACGTCACCGTCCTGCCAGCCTGGGCCAAGATCAAATAACACCAAGTGATTGCGAGTACGCAGCGCCGTCATCAGCCCCTGCCCGGCATCAAACACCAGCAGCTCCACATCCCCCGGTAAAGGGCGCTGGTGCTGTGGCCATAGCCAAGGCAGTAGACAAGCCAACAACAACCAACGTGGCCCTGGCAGCGCCGGCAGCAGCCAACGCAACAGCAGCAGCGCCAACAGCAGCGTGGTGAGCAACGAGGTGGGCAATGGCAATGACGGCCAGGGCGCCAGCCACAGCAGCCACTGCCAGCTGTAATTGACCAGCTGTGCCGCCAGCTCGAGCAATAACGTGCTATCGAACAGCGCGCCCAACAGAGCCAACGGCACCAGCAGCAAAGAGTAGAGCGGCACCAGGACTAAGTTGGCCGGCAAGGCAGACAGGCTCCACCAACCAAACAATTGCCCTGCCAACAAGCCAAACACCAAGGTTAAGATCAGCTGCAAGCGAATCAGGCCGCCCTGCCCCGCGCTATGGGCGAACACCAACAACGTCACTGCGCCAAAAGATAACCAAAAGCTGCTATCCAACCACGCCAAAGGTGCCGGCACCGTCACCAACAAGGCCACCAACAGTAAGTTGTGCCAAGCAGAGCGCGGCCGACTACTGACCAACATCCACATCGCCAGCGTCGTCATCAGCAGCGCCCGTTGGGTTGGCAAAGAAAACCCCGCCAAGGCGGCATAGCCCAGCGCCGCCGTTAACGCTGGCAGCGCTGCCAGCCTTTGCGCAGTACGCACACCGATAGTGCCTGCCAGTAGCCCACTGATTAGCCAGCGACCCAGCCACCAGACCAAACCTGCCACCAAGCTGATGTGTAAACCGGAAATGGCGACTAAGTGCGCGGTGCCTGTACTTTGTAGGATTTGCCAGTGATGGCTTTGCAAAGAGCGCCGGTCACCGGCAACTAAGGCTGGCAGCAGGGCTTCGGCATGGGGATAGCCATGCAAGCGCTGGCGCAGACGGCTGGCCAGCTCGGCGCGCCAATGATCAATGCCGCGATTGCTGCCGTGGCTCTGTTGCTCTGCCGACACACTGAGCACACTGCCATGGGCGGCCACGCCACGGGCCAAAGCATGACGCTCCGCATCAAAGCCGACTTCATTGACTAAGCCATGCACGGGCCGCAACCGCACCTGTGCCTGCAAGCGTGCACCGGGCTGCACCGCACTGGTGTCATCGCTATACCAAGTCAGTAGCAGCTGATGTTTCCCCGGCCAACGCGGGTCGCTGGAGTCTCCAAGAGCCGCAAAACTGACTCGCTCCGCGCGCTTCCCACTGGCGCTCCCGTTATTCGCCGTTAGCGTTGTGTGCAGCGGCAAGTCCTGCACCTGCAGCTGAAACAGTAATTCCTCGCCGGCTAAGGCCAGCGGCAGACGGGCGGCCAAGGCTCGCTGTAACTGTGCTTGGCAATAAAGTGTCAGCACGAGCGCCAATAGCAAATACGCCAACGCCTGACGAGCACCGTTGGACCAAGCAGTCAGCCACCACAGCAGCGCCGCCAGCGGCCATAACCACCACTGCCCTAGGCATACCGCGAGCATTATTACCGGCAAGCACCACATCCCTATGCACTCAACAGCCAAACACAGGCATAATAGCGCCGCCAAAACGTGGCGGGAGTCAGTCAATGCCGAAAAGAATGTTCAAGAAATATCTGCCTTCACCGGAGAAAATCCGACAGAACAGATCTCTTGGCTTTCTTGGCGCGCTACTTTCTGACCCGAACCTGTGGCACATCAACCGCCGCTCTCTCGCTGGCGCCGCTTTTATCGGTATTTTTTCTTCGCTCGTGCCTATTCCAATGCAGATGGTGCTGGCCGCCATTCTTGCGATTCGCTTTAGATGCAACCTGCCGCTGTCGGTGGTGCTGGTGTGGTTTACCAACCCACTGACCATGGTGCCGGTGTTTTACTTCACCTATAGGGTGGGCGCTTGGATTTTAAGCATGCCTATCGTGCCGCCCAAGCACGTCAGTTTTGCTTGGCTGATTGAGCAGATGCTGCCGCTGTGGCTAGGTTCGATTTTATCTGGGCTGGTGCTGGGCGGGTTGTCGTGGCTCGCGGTGAAGCTGATCTGGCGGCTGGCGATTATTCGCAGTTGGTCCGTGCGCAAAAATCAGCGCCGACAAATGAATGAAAAATTAGCTGCGGAAGAAGCCGCTCAACAAACGGCCAAAGCAATACGCGCTCAGAGTGACGACAAGCGCCCTTCGTGAAGCGTCAGCACACGCTGGCAGCGACCGGCAAATTCGTTGTCATGGGTAACAATCAAAAAAGCGATGCCGAGCGTTTCGTTTAATTCCTGCATTAAGCCCTGCACCGACGCCGCAGTACGCTCATCCAAGTTACCGGTTGGCTCATCCGCCAAGATCAACGCGGGCGATGTCACTAACGCGCGGGCAATCGCCACGCGCTGACGCTCACCACCGCTTAACATGCCTGGCTTGTGCCGTAACCGCTCGCCCAAGCCAACCTGTTCTAGTAACTCAGTCGCCGCCTTTCTCGCTTTGGCTGGAGAGTCACCACGAATCAATAACGGCATAGCGGCATTTTCCAGCGCGCTAAACTCCGGCAACAAATGGTGAAACTGATAAATAAAACCGATATGACGGTTACGCCACTGGCAGCGCTTTTTTTCTGACATGGCCTGCAGCTCTTCGCCACATACCGTCACTCTGCCGCTACTGGGCGCGTCCAAACCACCAAGCAAATTCAGCAGCGTCGACTTACCACAGCCCGAACTGCCGACCACGGCAATGCGCTCACCGCGATCAATCTGCAAGCTGACATCGCTCAACACCGTCAGCTCATTACTGCCTTCGTGAAAACTTTTACTCAGGCCAGTGGCCTGCAATATAGGAACATTACTCATAACGTAGCGCCTCCGCCGGCTGCACGCGACTGGCCCGCCAGGACGGATACAAGGTGGCGCTAAAGCTGATCACCAGCGCAATAGAGACAATGGTAATCACATCGCCCCAGAGCAACTCAGAGGGCAAGTAGTTAACAAAGTAAGCATCAAACATTTGCGCGTTAAAGGTGTCTTCTAGCCAAGCAGCGATGGCACTGATATTGGTCGACAACAGCACGCCCAAGAGCGTCCCCAAAGCAGTACCAGCAAAACCAATGAGCGTGCCCTGCACCATAAAAATACGCATGATCATTCCAGGCGTGGCACCTAAAGTACGCATCACAGCGATATTGCCGCGTTTTTCCGTCACCAGCATCACTTGGCTGGAAATAATATTGAATGCCGCCACCGCGACGATAAAAGAGAGCAGCAGCGTCATCATGGTTTTTTCCATGCGGATCGCTTGGAATAAACTGCCATGACTACGAGTCCAGTCGCTGCTGTGGTAAGCGGGGCCAAGCTCGCGCTCTAGCTGCCAGCCAATATAAGGCGCCTCGAACAAATCAGATAAACGAATACGAATACCTTCCACCGTACCTGGCTCTCTGGCCAAACGGGCAGCATCTTCGATATGGATATAAGCGAGCATGCTGTCCACTTCTGCCCGCACGCGGAAAATACCGGTCACGGTAAAGCGACGAAAACGTGGCATCACCCCCGCTGGTGACAGCGTCGCCTCGGGCAACACCAAAGTGACTTTGTCGCCCAGCTGCACATTTAAGCGCCGCGCCAAGCCATAACCAATGACGGTGTTAAACTCGCCATCCACAAGGGAGTCGAGATCGCCGCGCTCAATAAAGTCACCGATGATTGATACCTTGCGCTCCGCCTGCGGCAGGATGCCAGTGGCAATCACCCCTGCCACTTGGCCTTTATGGCTGAGCATGCCTTCCATCTGCCGAAATGGCGCAGCAGCCAACACGCCCTCGTGGCGACCGGCGGCGGTGGCCAGCATCTGCCAGTCAGTCACTGGCTCGTGACCGCTTACAGAAACATGAGTGACCATGCCAAGGATGCGCGTTTGTAATTCCCGGTCGAAGCCGTTCATCACTGACAGCACCGTGATCAACACCGCCACACCGAGCATTAAGCCCAAGGCAGAAATCATGGTAATAACGGAGATAAAGCCGTTACGGGCCCGGGCGCCTGTGTAACGCAGGCCGATATATAAGGAGAATGGTTTCAACATGGCGCGCATTTAAGCACTAAACCCCGCTCGCAAGAAAGCCATGCAGGCAGTTGTTTGTTGCCCTACCACAGTTAACTGCGGCGAAGATGTTGTCAGCGAAACCTGTCTGCATTGCCAACAGCGCTGTTAGCTGCCAGTTTAGCGTGGCTTTAGCGCTCATTTGTCCGTCTAAGCAGGCGCGTGAACGGCCATGCAAAACTGATTAGCCCGACTAGCAACACAATTTAGCAAAGTTGTTGAATAAACGGCGCTAACTTTCTAATATCTATTGAAATTGCACCTCCTGTGGGGGAGAAAAGAATGCGTATAACAATAACGGCCCTATTGGCCGCTGGCCTGCTCGGACTCACTTCGAACCTCTTTGCTGCCGGCCAGGCTCCCGATCGCGGCATGACTCAGGACGCCGTGCGTAAGCAGTTTGGCAACCCGGTTCGCCAGGTTGCTCCCGTTGGCACGCCGCCAATTAGCCGCTGGATCTATGACGACTTCACCGTTTACTTCGAAGGCAAGTACAGTATTCATGCCGTTCAACATGCCAAAACACTGACCACCCCTGCGACAGCTCCTGCAGCAACGGCGGCGACACCGTCTAGCGGCGTCAATGTTGTTGACGAGTTGCCCGCTATTGAAGAGATCGGCACACCCGCCGCAGAAGCAAGCACAGAGGCGACCTCAGCAGCACCTGTTGCGCCCGCCGCCGCTGAGCCTGCAGAAAACACTTTCCGCTTTGATCCGGCTACCGGCCGTATTGTTGAGTTCGGCCCGGATGGTAAAGCCATTCAGCCCCCCACTGCCCAGCCTGCGGTCAACAAAGCCGCTCCGGTAGAAGAGCCTGCGGCAACTGAGCCCGCTAAAAAAGAGAAGAAGTCCAAAGCAGCCGCAACCGTAGCTCCAGCAGCAGCGGCCGCGGCGGCAACGGAGGCTCCAGCTAGCACCGCTCCAACCGCAACAGCAGCGCCAAAAAGTGCACCCGCTAAAGCTGCTGCGCCCGCCAACAAGGCAACGACTGAGTCAGCCCCTGCAGCCAAGCAGCCAGCAGCAGCACCTGCTGCCGCGGCAGGCGCCGCTAGCGAAGCACCCGCCGATGCCGGCCGCTTCCGCTTTGACCCGGCCACCGGCCGTATCGTTATGGATGAGCCTGCGCCAGTAGAAGAAGCACCAGCGCCAGCGGCAGAAGCCACACCGGCAAAAGAAGCCACTGCAGAGCAAGCACCAGCAGAACCCGCTGCGGCGAAAAAAGCGCCCGCAGAAGAACCGAAGAAACAAGACCAACCGGCTGCCAACAAACCTGCCCCCACTAAACCGGCAGCAGAAAAAGGTCAGCAAGACGACAGTGGTTTTAGTTTGAGCTGGTAATATAGTCCGCATTATCCGCCACCACCCAGAAAGCCGGATTTTGATCCGGCTTTCTTCTTTTTCTGGAGCTAGAAATACACATGAGCCGACTACTACCTGAATGGCACCCTCAGTGGGGAGTTATGATTGCTTGGCCTCATCCGGACACCGACTGGGGCTACATAATTGAGCGCGCGGAAACGACCTATGTCGCCCTCGCGACAGCCATTCTTGCCCGCCAAAGCCTACTGGTACTGTGTCGTGATGCGGCTCATGAAAAACACATCCGCAGCTTGCTGATGGGCGTCGACGACACGCGCTTGCAGCTGCGTCAGCTCGATTACAACGACACTTGGGCGCGCGACTTTGGCCCACTCACCGTACTGCGCGACGGCAAGCTGGTAATTAAAGATTTTATTTTTAATGGCTGGGGTGGCAAATTTGCTGCCGCTTTAGACAGCGCCGTCACCAGCAAACTGGATTGGCAAGTACCTGTAGAGAGCATTCCATTGGTGATGGAAGGTGGCGCACTGGAAATCAACAGCCGCGGCCAACTGTTGACCACCCGTTACTGCTTGATGAACCCCAATCGCAACCCCAATTTGAACCAAGCAGAAATTGAAGCGCAGCTAAAGGAACACCTTGGCGCCACTGAAGTGTGGTGGTTAAACCATGGTGATCTTGAGGGTGACGACACCGATGCGCACATCGATACCTTGGCCCGTTTTTGTGATGATGACACTATCGCCTATGTGCAGTGCAGCGATAAAAATGACAGCCACTATGACGAACTGAACAAGATGGAACAGGAGCTACAAGCACTGGCTAAAAAACACCAGCTAACGCTCGTGCCTTTGCCCCTGCCCAGCGCTCAATTTGATGATGAAGGCCAGCGCCTACCGGTCACCTACGCCAACTTTTTAATTATTAATGGCGCGGTACTGCTGCCTATTTATGGTTGCGAAACAGATGCGCTCGCCATTGCACAGATGGAGAAAGCATTCCCTCAACACGAAATTGTTGCAATCGACTGTCTGTCACTGACTTGGCAGCATGGCAGTCTACATTGCGTCACCATGCAATTGCCTAAAGGCGTGTTATAGAACTTACTTGGAGAGTGTCATGCGTGTTGCCGTTATTCAGCAGTCTAATAGCGCTGATCTGGAAGCCAACCAGCAAAAATCAGAGCAGCTTATTCGTCAGGCCGCCAGTCAAGGCGCCGAGCTGGTCATGTTGCAGGAGCTGCACCGTGGCCTGTATTTCTGTCAAAGCGAAAACACCGATGTCTTCGACCAAGCAGAAACCATCCCCGGCCCATCTACCGAGCGCTTCGGCAAACTGGCCAAAGAGCTAAGCATCGTCTTGGTCACCAGTTTATTTGAAAAGCGTGCCGCCGGTTTGTACCACAACACCGCCGTAGTGCTAGAAAAAGACGGCACCATTGCGGGCCAGTATCGCAAGATGCATATCCCAGATGATCCCGGCTTTTATGAAAAGTTTTATTTCACTCCAGGTGATGCTGAGCGCCTTGACGGCGAGAGTGGCTTCACCCCGATTGATACCTCTGTGGGCCGTCTTGGCCTACTGATCTGCTGGGATCAGTGGTACCCCGAAGCCGCCCGACTGATGGCCCTGGCCGGCGCCGATGTCCTGCTCTATCCCACTGCCATTGGCTGGGACAGAACTGACACTGATGATGAGAAGCAACGTCAGCTAGATGCTTGGATTACTATTCAACGCTCCCACGGCGTGGCCAATGGCGTGCCAGTAATCGTTGCTAACCGCACCGGCTTTGAACCCTCACCTATCGATGACAGTGGCATCGACTTTTGGGGCAACTGTTTTGTCTGCGGTCCACAAGGTGAAATACTTGGCCAAACCGGCGTGGAAGGCGATCAGGTGTTAGTAGTGGAGATCGACAAGGCACGCACTGAAAGTGTACGACGCATTTGGCCCTATCTGCGTGATCGTCGTATTGATGCTTATGACGACATCAAGAAACGTTTCCGTTACTAACTTGATAACAAAAAATCGAGAAAGTTGATGCTACCTGCGATTGTCGGCCACCGCGGAGCCCGTGGCGAAGCACCTGAAAATACACTGCCAAGTTTCGAGCGGGCCGTGATCGCAGGAGCAACAGAAATTGAACTGGACGTACGCTTGTCCAGTGATGACCAGCTATTTGTTTTGCATGACCCAGATTTAAAACGCACCACCCAACACAGTGGCAATGCACAGCTGTTACCTCTGGCGAAAGTGCAGACCTATGACGCTCGTCACGCCATGGCTGGCTGGCAGTCACCCTGCCCTATCCCCTCATTGCAGCAGGTGCTGGATAGCTGTCCAGACAACATGCGCTTTCAGCTTGAAGTGAAAGCAGATGGCAAGGCGCCTCTCAAACGCTTGGCTGTTCAGCTGGCAAAGTTGGTGCGCCAACAAGCGCTAGAGCATCGCGTGATGATCACCTCTAGCAGCAAACGCTTTTTGTCTTTGATGAGAAATACGGCACCAGAAATTCATCGTGGCTATGTCTGTCAGTACCGCCGCAACAAGCCTATTCAGACTGCACTGACGTTAGAGTGTCACGCGTTGATCAGTCACTTTAGCTTGGTGACCAGTAGCTTGGTGGAGCACGCACGAAATCATAATTTAGCCGTCTCGGTGTGGACGGTGAATGATTTAAAAGAAGCCGAGCGGCTTATCTCTCTGGGTGTAGATTCCATCATCACCGACTTTCCCACAGCATTTATTGCCCATCTAAAAAATCGCGTCTAGCTAGATAATGCTAAGAAAAGAGCGGATTTCTTCTTCGCGTTCTTTGGCGTCGCGAAAGCCTAGCGAGATTAAGCTACGGGTAAAGCCTGGCTCGAATAATAAATAACTTACCGCTGCCGCACCTGGCGATCGGGTGGCGCCGGAGCCGCGTAAGAAAAGTCGTAATGCTCTTGGTAGCTCATGAATATGACTAGCGGCAATTTCATCAATCGGCTGTGAGGGGTAAATCTTCAGCACATCCACTTCGCGCAAGTTCACACCTTGCTTGACGCGCTCTTTTGGTGGGATCGCAGACAGTGTGCTGTTGATTCGCTCAAGCCGCTCCACATCGCCTTCCAACGTATCAACAAAGACGCTATTCAAAATATGGCCGAGCACCTGAGCAAAGGAAGGGTAGCCACTGAGCTCACGCTGATGGGCTGCGCTGGTGTTGCCGGAAACACCGATCACCAACACCCGCTCAGCCCCTAAATGCAATGCGGGGCTTACTGGGGCCAGCTGACGCACAGCGCCGTCGCCGTAATAGTGGCCGTCCACTTTAATAGCGGGAAATAAAATAGGAATCGCGGATGAAGCCAGCAAGTGCTGGGCATTAATACGTGTTGGCCGACCAATGCGACGGGCGCGCTGCCAGCCTTCTATATTTTCTTGGCCTTGAAAAAAAGCAATCGATTCGCCACTACCATAACTGGTGGCACTGATCGATAGCGCCTGCAAATCACCTTGCTGCAAACTTTTTTCAATACGATCAAAGTTAATCACAAGATTGATCAGCTTAGACAGTGGTGTGCTGTCTAGCAGCGCACTATTGACTGGCGTGTTACCGGATACCACACCACTAACCGCCCAACGCAATAGCGACAGAAAAAAAGCATACAACTCGGTGCGATAAACTTGGTCGGCGGTAATGTTTGACCACACTCGCTCCAAACCTTTAACCGCGACACGGTAGTTATGCGCATTGGCAGACAAGGCAGCAGCGTTAATGGCACCAGCTGAGGTGCCACAGATAATCGGGAAGGGATTGCGCGTGCCGCGGGGCACCATCTCGGCGATGCCCATCAGCACACCCACTTGATAGGCCGCCCGGGCACCACCGCCGGAAAGAATCAGTCCTGTCTTCTTTTGATGCAGAGACACCGCAGCTTCCTGTAGGAGCGGCAATCCTGCCGCGATTTTTCTAATCTAGCGCTGATCGTAAAAAAACATCGTCCCTAAACTATAACTACAGTCATCACTACAACCTAGCTACAGCCGCTGTTACTTATTCGCGTCGTAACTAATCGCTGCAGTTTTGTTTGCTGGGCCACTCACGTTTTCATCGCACAGGCTTGGTTTGCCACCGCAAATATCGCAGCTGTCCTTCATGCCCAGTGCGCTCATGCCACCACAGGAGCCCTTGATTGGCTTATTAGAAAAAATAACGCCAACGGCCATGGCCGCAATAAGCGTCCCCATCACCACAATACTGGCAAGAATCGTTGCAAGCATGATGTTTACTCCTCTGCTGTAAAACGGCGAAAGGCCGTGGTCATTTGTTCTTCCACGCCGCTGTCTGCTTGGACCATAAATAACACTGCTAGTTGCCGTTGCTCGGCCCAAGGCAAGCCTTCTTCTGCCCCCATTACCGTCAACGCCGTCGCCAAGGCATCAGCATCGGCACAACGTTCATGCAGCACGGTGACAGAAACCACTTGGTGCTCAGCTGGGTAACCGCTACGTGGATCAATAATATGAGAAAAACGCTGCTCGTTTTCCTGAATATAATTACGGTAATCACCCGAGGTGGCGATAGCCATGTTTTGCAGAGCGATCACATGGGCTACCTCGCGAATGCCAGGGATGGGCTTTTCTACTGCCACCTGCCATGGCTGACCATTGGGCTTGGCACCATGGCCACGCAGCTCGCCGCCAATTTCTACCAGTAGGTTTTTTACGCCGCGACCAAGCAGCAAGTCCGCAACCTTATCCACTGCGTAACCTTTGGCCACCGCAGACAGGTCAAAGTAAACATTGCCCGGCTGGTACAACGCCTGATCTTCCTGACGAAGGGGTGTTTTTTGCCAGCCCACTCGCGCCTGAGCGGCCGCTAACAGCTCCGCCTCTGGTAGATGCTCGCGTTTGGGCTCTGGGCCAAAGCCCCAGACATTCACCAACGGCCCAACGGTGGGATCAAACGCACCATTACTATCACGGGCCAGCTCTAAGGAGTAACTGGCGACACGCCAAAAATCCTGCGGCAATACCTGCCATGTACCGGCAGGCGCCTGATTAAAACGAGAGATATCAGAGTCTGGCTGATACGTGCTCATCTGCCGATTAATCGACTGCAGTAGCAGCTCAATGTCAGTCCTAAGCTGCGGCAACGTAACGCCAGCAGGTAGGTTCACCACCTTCACCGACCACGTGGTGCCCATGGTGGCGCCATTGAGCAAGTGAATTTGTTGCGGTGCGGGCTGGCAAGCATTTAACAGCCCCATACACAAAAGAGAAAAACACAGAACAAACAGGGCCCGAAGGCCCTGTTTGTTATTCATTACGGCTAGAGACATCGGCTTAACCACCGAAGTCATCTAGCATAATGTTGTCTTGCTCAACGCCTAAATCAACCAGCATCTTGATCACTGCCGAGTTCATCATTGGCGGACCACACATGTAAAACTCGCAGTCCTCCGGCGCAGGATGATCTTTCAAATACTGCTCATAGAGCACGTTATGAATGAACCCAGTATGGCCTTCCCAGTTATCTTCTGGCTGTGGATCAGACAAGGCCAAATGCCAAGTAAAGTTTGGATTCTCTGCGGCCAGCTTGTCGTACTCGTCGGTGTAGAACGCTTCACGCATGGAGCGCGCACCATACCAGAAGCTAATCTTACGCTTCGAGCCGAGTCGCTTAAGCTGGTCAAAGATATGCGAGCGCATCGGTGCCATACCTGCACCACCACCGATAAACACCATCTCTGCTTCCGTCTTCTTGGCAAAGAAATCACCAAAAGGACCAAATACGGTGGTCTTATCACCTGGCTTTAGATTGAACACATAAGAGCTCATCAGGCCTGGCTGAATATCGGGCTGGCCTGGTGGCGGTGTAGCAATACGAATGTTGAATTTCAATTTGCCGCGCTCGTCGGGATAGTTCGCCATGGAGTAAGCACGGACCACGGTTTCTGGGTTTTTTGCTTTTAAGTCAAAAAACTTGAAACGCTCCCAGTCACCACGATATTTTTCCGGAATATCAAAGTCGCTGAAGTTAATTTCGTACGGTGGCGCTTCTAACTGCACATAACCACCTGCACGGAAATCCACTTCCTCACCTTCCGGCAACTCCAGCACCAACTCTTTAATAAAGGTGGCCACGTTGTTGTTGGAAAGCACTTTGCATTCCCACTTCTTCACGCCAAAGATTTCCTCTGGCACTTCAATTTTCATATCCTGCTTAACCGCAACCTGGCAGGACAAACGCCAGCCGTCACGAATCTCGCGCTTGGTGAAATGGCCTTCTTCAGTTGGCAGAATGTCACCGCCACCTTCCAGCACACGGCACTTACACTGCGCACAGGTACCACCACCACCACAGGCGGAAGACAGGAAGATCCCCTGCCCTGCCAAGGTTTGTAATAGCTTATCACCAGCTGCCGCGGTCAGTGTTTTCGAGGCGTCTTCGTTTACTTCAATTTGTACATCACCAGTACTGACCAAACGTGAACGCGCGGCAAGAATAATCGCCACCAGCGCCAACACAATGCCAGTAAACATCAGCACACTAAATACGATTTCAAAACCCATGATCTGTGTCCCCTCCGCTTACAGCTGCACGCCGGAAAAAGACATAAAGCCCAACGACATCAGACCAACGGTGATAAAGGTAATACCAAGACCTTTCAAACCATCGGGCACATCGCTGTACTTCAGCTTTTCACGGATACCAGCTAGCAGGGTAATTGCCAGAGCCCAACCAACACCGGAACCCAAGCCGTAAACGATCGACTCAGCAAAGTCGTAATCGCGCTCAACCATGAACAATGAACCACCTAAAATGGCGCAATTCACGGTAATCAATGGCAAGAAAATCCCCAGCGCGTTGTACAGCGCCGGTACGTATTTATCGAGCACCATTTCCATGATCTGAACAATCGCCGCGATCACGCCAATGTAACTAAGCAGACCGAGAAAGCGCAGATCTAGCACGGCTAATGCTTCAACACCGGTCCACGACAGTGCACCTTCATTGAGCAGGTAGTGCAGGATCAAGTTGTTGACTGGCACAGTAATGGCTTGCACCACTACCACCGCAATCCCCAAGCCAATCGCGGTTTCGATTTTTTTCGAAATAGCGATAAAGGTACACATGCCTAAAAAGAAGGCCAACGCCATGTTTTCAACAAACACGGCCCGCACAAACAAGCTGAGATAATGTTCAATCATTGTTATGCGCTCCCTTAAAAGGCTTCACTGGCGCGCGAGTTCGGCGCCGGCGTAAAGTCATCTTTTTCTACCTGCGCAGGTTTCGCCGCGCGGATACCCCAAATGATCAAGCCAATCAGGAAGAACGCAGACGGCGGCAGCAGCATCAAGCCATTAGGAATGTACCAACCCCCATCAGTGACCTTCTCGAGAATCGGCATACCAAACAAACTGCCAGCGCCGATTAGTTCACGGGTAAAGCCCAGTACTAACAAAATAAAGCTGTAGCCCAAACCGTTACCGATACCATCAATAAACGAGGGGATCGGTGGGTTCTTCATTGCAAAGGCTTCTGCCCGACCCATCACAATACAGTTAGTAATAATCAGGCCAACGAACACCGACAGCTGCTTGGAAATGCCGTAAGCGTAAGCACGCAGGAACTGATCTACCACGATTACCAGCGAAGCAATAATAGTCATCTGCACGATGATTCGAATGCTCGATGGAATCTGATTGCGCACAAGAGAAACAAAGAAGTTAGAAAACGCCGTCACCAATGTGAGCGCGATACACATCGTCACGGTGGTGTTTAGGTTACTGGTTACCGCCAGCGCCGAACAAATACCGATAATCTGTAGAGCGATCGGGTTGTTGTCGAAAATTGGCCCAAACAAAAGCTCTTTGGTTTTGGTTGGCTCAATCATTGCTCACCTCCTCGTCTACGACGGGCTCTGCCAGTGCATCTTTACTCAGTTTCTGCAGGTAAGGACCGAAGCCATTCTCACCTAACCAAAAATGAACCAGGTTATTGATACCGTTGGTGGTCAAGGTGGCACCGGCCAAGCCATCTACTTTGTGCTCGGCATCGCTAGCGTTGTTATCCACATTGCCCTTAACAACCTGAATGGCTAACTCGCCTTGCTCATCAAATAAGGTTTTGCCCGGCCAAATAGCTTTCCACTTAGGGTTATCTACTTCGCCGCCCAAACCTGGGGTTTCAGCATGTTCGTAAAAACCAAAGCCTGCGACGGTGTTGATGTCTGGCTTAAGTGCGATAAAACCATACAGCGTGGACCACAGGCCGTAGCCGTGAACCGGCAGAATGATTTGGCCGAGCTCGCCGTTGCTGTCCATGGCCAAGTACACCTCAGCCACTTTTGCTTGGCGACGAATGCTGGCGATGTCTGCCTTACCGTCTAAGCGAATGCTTTGTTCAGGGTCTTTAGCGGCACGACGCTGCTCATAGCTGTCTGGCATCTGCACATACTCACCAGACTCCAAGTCAACAAAGCGACGCTCGATAGCTTCAAACGCTTTCGGCACGTCCATGCCTTTCTCATACAAGCCAGCCGCCATCAAAATGTTGACTTGCTTGTCGAGCAGCTTGTTCACTTCCTGAGTCGGGCGCAGCATGACTGCCGCCGTGGCCACGACTACCGCGCAAACCAAACAAATCAGCAGCGCGACAACGAGGGTTCCTAGGACTGAATCTTTTTTCAAGGACATCAGGCAACTCCTCCGCTACGACGCAGACGACGCTTAATGTTGGCCTGCATAACAAAGTGGTCGATCAACGGGGCACAGAGGTTACCAAACAGAATCGCCAACATAATGCCTTCTGGGAAGGCTGGGTTGACCACACGAATCATCACCGTCATGACGCCAATAATAATACCGAATACCCATTTACCGGTGTTGGTCATCGACGCCGACACTGGGTCAGTTGCCATGTAGACCAAACCAAAGGCCAAGCCACCGATGGTCAGGTGCCAATACCAAGGCATGGCAAACATCGGGTTGGTGCCGCTATCAATCATGTTGAAAACAGAGGACATCAAAATGGTGCCGACAATCACGCTGAGCATGATGCGCCAGCTAGCAATGCGTGTGAGCAACAGAATTGCCGCACCGATAGCAATCGCCACGGTAGAGGTTTCGCCGATGCTGCCTTGAATACCGCCTAGCGCAGTGCTCATCCAGCTCAAATCCACATTGCCGCTAGTGAAAGCCGTTTCAGTCAAACCGGCGCTGTAGTTAATGTCGCCCGCAGCAGCCAATGACAGTGCGGTAGCACCAGAGAAGTTATCCACTGCGGTCCAAACTGCATCACCGGACATCTGCGCCGGATAAGCAAAGTACAAGAACGCACGACCGACCAACGCCGGGTTGAGGAAGTTTTTACCGGTACCGCCGAACACTTCTTTACCGATCACAACACCGAAAGAAATGCCGAGAAATACCTGCCAAAGTGGAATGGCTGGGGGCAGAATCAAAGTGAACAGGATACCCGTGACGAAAAAGCCTTCGTTCACTTCGTGGCCGCGTTTCCACGCGAACAACCCTTCCCAAATAAAACCGCCAACATACACCACCGCCATGATCGGCAAGTAATACACCGCGCCATGCAGCAGGTTGGCCAGCCAATTCGCTGAGTCGAAACCGGTTAGCGCCATCACTAGATCCGTGCGCCAGCCAGCCAGTGGCTGAAAACCAAACTCAGTGATTTGCAGGTTAGCCTGATAGCCCGTGTTGAACATACCGAACAGCAGTGCCGGCAAAGCGGCAAACCATACGGTCATCATCACCCGCTTCAAGTCGATACCATCACGTACGTGTGCAGCCGAATTCGTTACCGAAGACGGGCTGTACAACATGGTGTCGAACATCTCATAGAAAACGTAATACTTTTGCAGCTTGCCGCCTTCGTGAAAATGCGGCGCTACTTTATTATCGAGATACTGTCGCAGACTCATATCAGCCCTCCAGTTCGATCTGGGTTAAGTTTTCCCGCAGGATCGGACCGTATTCAAACTTGCCAACGCAGGCGTAAGTGCACAACGCCAAATCCTCTTCTATCAGTTCCAATGCACCAAGCTGCTGGGCAGCGTCAGTGTCACGAACCACTAGGGCACGTAACAACTGAGTGGGCAAAATATCCAGTGGCATCACCGCCTCGTAACCACCCACCGGCACCATCGCGCGCTCACTACCATTAGTGGTCGTGGTCAGCGGCAGCTTTTTGCCTGGGGTTAACTTAGACAGATAGATACCCAACACCGAGTGGCGATTTAGCCCAGGTGATAAGTAGCCAAACAGTTCACGCTCACGACCTTCGCGCAGCACACTTACCTGCTGAGCCAAGCGCGACAAAAAGGCCAGTGCGCCACGGGCATGGTGACCGTTGAAAACAGAACCGGAAATCACGCGGTTATCACCATCGTGAAGCTGGCCTGCAGTTAGCTCAGTAGTCGATGCGCCAACGCGAGTACGCAGCAGTTTCGGCTCACGCACTTGTGGGCCCGCTAAAGCCACCACGCGATCGGTGTACAACTCACCGGTGGTAAACAGTTTGCCGATGGCGATCACTTCCTGATAAGCCACCACCCAGACAGATTTGCTGGCGCCGACCGGATCAAGAAAGTGGATATGCGTGCTTGGGTTGCCAGCCGGATGGGGGCCAGCAAAAGATTCTTCGCGTACTTGGCCAGCACTGAAAGAAGGCAGCTTGGAATCCGCTGCGCGGCAAACCCAAACAGGGCCAGCAGTCAGTTTCGCCAGTACCGTTAGACCGTCCTTAAATGCGTCCAACTGCTCGGCAATAATCACATCAGGATTGGCCGTCAGTGGATTGCTATCCATGGCGGTCACAAAGATGGAGTTAGGCACAGAGCCAGGCACCGGCACCTTGCCATAGGGGCGGGTACGAATCGCCGTCCACTGGCCAGACTCAACCAGCTGCTTCTGCACCGCTTCACGGGACAGGTCCGCCAGCGCAGCGCGCTCATGGGCACCAAAGTTAATGCTTTTTTCACTCGCCGCCACTTCGATTTCCACCGACAGCAGCACACGCTTAGGCCCACGGTGAATACCCTTAATCACACCCGCAGCAGGAGCGGTGTAATTAACGCCTTCACATTTTTTGTCGGTGAACAGCAACTGGCCTTTGTCGACCTGATCGCCTTCTTTCACTTCCATGGTGGGTTTCATGCCGGGGTAGTCGGGGCCGAGAATGGCCACTGTGCGGATAGCGGAGCCGTCAGTAATGGTCTGCTGTGGCGCCCCACTAATGGGAAGTTCAAGTCCCCGCCTGATCTTAATCATAGCTTTGCCCAGTTTAATGGTTCCGAATTACGTCCGGATTGCAGCGGGCGCCATTATAAAGGCGCCCCTGCTCCGGTGTCAGTAGTAGTGAGTGGCGATCACTCTTTCGGGTATGACGGATATTCCACGCCGGACACTTGCTGCAGGATGCGAACCACCTGACAGCTGTAACCGAACTCGTTGTCATACCAGACATACAGCACACAATGCTTGCCGTTAACGATGGTCGCTTCCGCATCAATTACAGAAGCGTGACGGGCACCGACAAAGTCAGTGGAAACCGCATCCGGCGAGCTGACATAGTCAATCTGACGCTGCAACGGTGAGTGCAAGGACACCCAGCGCAGGTAGCTATTGAGCTCCTCAAGATTGGTTTCTTTCTCAAGGGTCAAATTAAGAATCGCCAGCGACACGTTCGGTGTCGGCACACGAATCGAGTTACCGGTTAACTTGCCCGCCAGTGACGGCAGCGCTTTAGCAGCGGCAGTGGCAGCACCGGTTTCAGTGATAACCATGTTCAGCGGTGCGGCGCGACCGCGACGATCACCCTTGTGGAAATTATCCAGCAAGTTTTGGTCGTTGGTATAAGAGTGCACGGTCTCAACGTGGCCGTGAACAATACCAAACTTATCGCTCAGCGCTTTCAGCGGCGGCACGATGGCGTTGGTGGTACAGCTGGCCGCAGAAATGATCAGGTCTTCGGCAGTAATGGTGTCGTTATTCACACCGTGAACGATGTTCTTCAGATCGCCTTTACCCGGCGCTGTCAGAATTACCTGCTTGATGCCATTACACTTCAAATGCTGGGACAAGCTCTCACGATCACGCCAGATACCGGTGTTATCGACCAAAATGGCATTATTAATGCCATACAGACCGTAATCGATACTGCTCGGATCATTCGAGTAGATCACCTTGATGAAGTTGCCATTGGCGATGATGGCGCTGTCTTCTTCATCCACTGCAATGGTGCCGGAAAACGGACCATGCACGGAATCACGACGCAGCAGGCTGGCGCGTTTTTGCAGGTCGCCCTTGCCGCTCTCACGCACAACAATGGCTTTCAAGCGTAGACCATGGCCAGCGCCGACCTTCTCGATCAACAGCCGCGCCAAAATACGGCCAATACGGCCAAAGCCGTATAACACCACATCAGTGGGCTCGACCTTGGTGTCGGTCTCAGTGGCGCCGTTCAGCTCTTGGCGAACAAACTCAGCAATGCTCAAGCCGCGGTTGTCCTTCTTAAAGGCCACCGCAATTTTGCCGATATCAATACGCAAAGAGTGCAGATCCAGCTTCATCACTTCCTGCAATACAGGAAAGGTCTCAACCACAGACAGCTCGGCATCCTCGACCTGCTTAACGAAGCGGTGCGACTTTAGGATCTGAATAACGGATTGGTTTTGCAGCGAGCGGCTGTAAACAGTGATGGTAAGGTTCTTTTCACGGTGCAGACGACCGATCATTGGGATCATCGTTTCCGCAATTTCTTCGCGATTTTTCCAGCGTCCGAAGTGATCTTCCAACTTGCTCACAGGCTGCCTCTCAAGGTAGGGGGGAGTTGGGCGCGCATTCTAGCCGCTAGCACCGCTCGGTGCCACCCGTGGAAGCAGGAATTAGCGCTTTCACGGGTGAATTAACCTACTTAGCTCTGCATCTCGACTGGCCGTAAGCGCATCAAACCTTCCTGAGCCACGGTAGCAACCAAAGTACCGTCCTCAGCATAAATTAGGCCGCGGTTAATACCGCGTGAACCAGACGCTCGTGGACTGTCGGTACAGTACAGCAGCCACTGATCGCAGCGCAGCGGCTTATGAAACCACATGGCGTGATCCAAACTGGCCGCCTGCAGCTGCGGCTGAAAGAAGTGCATGCCATGGGGCATCATCGCCGTGCCCATCAGGCCAAAGTCGGAGCAGAATGTCAGCAATACCCGATGGGTGGCCTGATCCACATCAAGCGTATCGGTAATTTTGAACCACCCCATACGCTGCGCCGGCTGGCGCGAGGTGTCAAACGGATTACGCGGCACCACTGGGCGAAATTCCACCGGCTTTTCTTGCAAAAAAGCACTGCGAAACGGCTCGGGGATGTTCTCTGCCACCTGCAAACGGGCGGCATTGTCGCTCTCCAGCTCTGCCGGCTTGGGCACGTCCGGCATGTCTGTCTGGTGCTCTACGCCCTCCTCGTCTTCGGCAAAACTGGCGGCTAAGGAGAAAATCGCCTTGCCGTGCTGAATCGCGTTAACCCGCCGAGTGGTAAAGCTGCCGCCATCTCGAATGCGGTCCACTTCATAGACGATCGGCAGGTTGTAGTCGCCGGCGCGGAGAAAATAAGCGTGCAAAGAGTGCACTGCCCGGCTTTCTGGCACGGTGCGTGAGGCTGCCATCAGCGCCTGTCCGGCGACTAGGCCACCAAAGATGCTGCGCTGTCCGGTGGCGCGGGTCTTGCCGCGGAATAGGTTCTGCTCCAGCTGTTCTAGCTGCAGGATATCGAGTAACTCTTGGACTACAGGACGCATGGTCACTCCTATTTGTTTGCTCAAAAAAGCCGGCTACTATGAATTGGCGTGGGCGCCATTATATCCGCGTAGTGGCTCAGTTTGATCGGTCTATCTGGGTGATTATAAGGAAGATTAGCGTGGGCGGCTCGGCGTTAGCCCTCACTGCAGGGGGCCGAGACACGCCGTGAACCCATCCCTGGGGGCTTGCGTTCGGCATCCATGCCTCACACAGTCTCGGCCCCCTGCAGTGAGGGCTACCGCCTGACATTGTGCTTCTTACCCACTCTCGCAGCCTGCTCCATTCTCTCCAGCACTTTCCACGGTTTCTTTAATGCACAAAGCGTGTATCGGGGAGCGACTGCGTTAAAGAAACCGTGGAAAGTGCCAAGCTGATACAGGACGCACTAGAATTTAGGCAGCAGAACCCTGCCACCTTCGGTAGAATCGGCCCCCTGTTTTGAGGGCCTGCTGTTTTGATTTTGCTTCCTGACGAAAAACTCTTCCCCAGCGGTAACGAAACCTACCGTAACTGGCATGGACTGGATGATGGCTCCCTGGCCGTCACCCTAGCGACACTGGCGCGGCAAAGCCCCGGGCTGATTTTACTGGTTACCCCGGATAGCAGCCGTGCCCAACAACTGCGCGACAGCCTCACTTTCTATCTGGATAACGATCCCGCACTGCCGCTGCACCTGTTCCCCGACTGGGAAACCCTGCCTTGGGACATGTTCTCACCGCATCAGGACATCACCAGTGAACGTATCGAAGTGCTGCACCGGCTGCCCTCTTTAACCTCCGGCATTTTGGTCACGCCGGTTAGCACTTTAATGCAGCGGCTAGCACCGCAAAGCCATATTGATGGCAACAGCTTCGTTCTCAAGGTGGGTCAACGCTTTGACATGGAAAGCACCCGCCTGCGCTTAGTCGCCGCCGGTTACCGGCAACGCGACAATGTGTTTGAACATGGTGAGTTTGCCGTACGTGGCGCCATCATGGATATTTTTCCCATGGGCGAAGAGCAGCCCTTTCGCATTGAGCTGTTTGATGACGAAATAGAATCCCTGCGGCTGTTTGATGCAGACACGCAACGCTCCAGCGACACCGTCGACGAGATCATGTTGCTGCCTGCCGCTGAATTTCCTTTAAGCAGCGAAGGCATCAGCCATTTCCGCACCGCCTTTCGTGATCGCTTCGATGTTGATCATCGCAAATGCACCCTTTACCAAGACGTATCCGAAGGCCTTGCCAGCGGTGGTTTGGAATATTATTTGCCGCTGTTTTTTGATCAGATGGCCAGCTTGTTTGATTACCTGCCTAACACTGCCCGCATTGTGCAGATGGCCGGCTGCGAAGAAGCTGCCAATAATTTTTGGCAAGAAGCCGGCGAGCGCTATGAAAGTCGCCGCCACGATATTCGTCGGCCGATTCTCAGCCCAGTAGAAATCTTCTTGCGCCCCGACGAGCTTAATAGCGGCCTGAAATCGCGACCTAGAGCGCGACTGAGCGACAACGAAGGCGTCGGTTTTGCTTTTGCGGCGCTGCCTGATTTTTCTGTCGATAGCCGTGGCGAGCACAATCCCTTTACTCAAGTTAAAGCCTTCTCTCTAGAGCATAATAATTTACGCGTTTTGGTTTGCGCAGAAACCGCAGGCCGTCGTGAAGCGCTGCTAAGCTTGATGCAAAAAGCCACCATCCAACCTCAGATCGTGGAAGGCTGGCCAGAATTTCTCAGCAGCGATACACCATGGCAGCTCACTGTTGGCGAACTGGATAGCGGCTTTTACTCGAGTAAAGACAATATTTTGGTGCTGGCCGAAACGCAGCTGTATGGCGAGCGTATCCTGCAACGCCGCCGACGCAAAAAAACCGACAGCAGCGCGCCAGAGAACACCTTCCGCTCGCTGGGTGAATTAGTCCCGGGCACCCCTGTTGTGCATATTGATCACGGTATTGGTCGCTACCAAGGCCTGATCTATATGCAGATCGACGGCCAGCAGCACGAACTGTTGCTGCTCGAATATGCCGGCGGCGATAAAATTTATGTGCCGGTCGCCAACCTGCATCTGATTAGCCGCTATGGCTCCGGCGATGCTGAGCATGCGCCGCTGACTAGGCTCGGCTCAGATCAGTGGAGCAAAGCACGGCAAAAAGCAGCAGAAAAAGTCCACGACATTGCCGCCGAACTGCTCAACACCTGGGCTAGGCGTGAAGCCAAAGTGGGCCGTGCTTTTACTGTTAATGATGAAGACTATCGTCGTTTTTCTGCCGGCTTCCCTTTTGAAGAAACACCCGACCAGCAACAAACTATCGAAGCTGTCGTCAAAGACATGCTCACCGCCAAGCCCATGGACCGACTGGTCTGTGGTGATGTTGGTTTTGGTAAAACCGAAGTGGCCATGCGTGCTGCGTTTATTGCGGTCCAAAATGGCAGCCAAGTGGCGGTACTGGTGCCCACCACCCTACTCGCCCAACAGCACTTTGAAACTTTCAGCGATCGCTTTGCCGACTGGCCGGTGAACGTCGAAGTGCTCAACCGCTTTCGTAGCGGCAAAGAAAAAACCGATGCGCTAAAACGCCTCAAAGAAGGCAAGGTCGATATTCTGGTTGGCACCCATCAGTTGCTGCAAGAAGGCATCGAGTTTAGCGATCTTGGCTTAATTATTGTCGATGAAGAACACCGCTTTGGCGTGCGCCATAAAGAGCGCCTCAAGCAAATGCGCGCCGAGTGCGACATGCTTACGCTCACCGCCACACCGATCCCGCGCACCCTGAATATGTCATTAGCGGGCCTACGCGAAATTTCCATTATCGCCACCCCGCCACAGCGGCGTCTGTCGGTAAAAACCTTTGTCCAGCAGTACGATACACCGCTAGTTAAAGAAGCCATTTTGCGCGAGCTGTTGCGTGGCGGTCAGGTTTATTACGTCCACAATGACATCGACAGCATGAGCCGCACGGCCAATGAAATTCGCGAGCTGGTGCCTGATGCGCGCGTCGGCATTGCCCACGGACAAATGCGCGAGCGGGAACTGGAAGCGGTAATGTCAGAGTTCTACCACCGTCGCTTTAATGTGCTGGTGTGTACCACCATTATTGAAACCGGCATCGACATTCCTTCCGCCAACACCATCATCATTAACCGTGCGGATAAGTTTGGTTTGGCCCAGTTGCATCAGCTGCGTGGTCGCGTGGGTCGCTCCCACCACCAAGCCTATGCTTACCTGATGACGCCGCCACCAAAGCTGATCACCAAAGATGCAGAGAAGCGCCTTGATGCCATTGAAAGTGCTTCCGATCTTGGCGCAGGTTTCTTGCTCGCCAGCCATGACTTAGAGATTCGTGGCGCCGGTGAACTGCTCGGTGACGAGCAGCACGGCCACATCGAGTCGATCGGCTTCACCTTGTATATGGAGATGCTCGAGCAGGCGGTGGCGGCACTCAAACGCGGCGAGTTGCCCGATGTTGAAAAGCCGCTGTCCGGCGGCCCCGAAGTCAACCTACGCATCCCGGCATTGATCCCAGAAGACTACCTGCCCGATGTGTTTACCCGCTTGACGCTGTACAAGCGCATTGCCGGCTGTAGTGACAGCGCGGCGCTACGTGAACTGCAGGTGGAAATGATCGATCGCTTTGGCCTGCTGCCGCAACAGGTTAAGCACCTATTTGCGCTAACCTCACTGCGCCAACGGGCCGAGCAAATCGGCATTCGTAAGATTGATGCCGGCGGCCAATGGGGCCGATTGGAATTCTCAGAGAAGACCGTGGTCAACCCACTCAGTTTGGTAAAGCTGGTACAGTCAGCGCCGAATCGCTACAAACTAGATGGTGCCACCGCCCTGAAGTTCTCTCTCAATGCGGATGACGCCGAAGAGAAGATCGAAGCGGTGAATAAGTTACTGAATACTTTAGCCGGTAAATAAACTGTAGGAGCGGCTTCAGCCGCGATTGATTAAAATTTTGCTTAATTGAAAAAAGCACAACAGGAATTGCATTCCTACAGGAGAGACCATGCGCATCACCCTCACCTTTGCTTTACTGGTCAGCCTAATCAGCTCAGCGCTGGCTAATCCCTCGCTGTCCCCAGTGATGCAGGAAAACTGGTATCAAATTGAGATTCTGGCCTTCGCCCGTTCCAGCGCAGCGAGCAATGAATATTGGCGTCTCGACCAACAGCCAGATCTGAATCATCAGGCCCTGATTAAACTCAATGACGACCAGCCGAGCCTACCCGACCATGCCGACAACATTGACCGCAGCGCGGTAGCTTACGGTGCCTGGCGACTGATCAACACTGACGGATTGCCGCTACAGAAAACCGCAGAACAAATGGCCAAAGACGGCCATCGGATCCTGCTGCACCGCGCCTGGCGTCAACCGATCCGCGAACGCGCTCATGCTTTTGCGGTGTTGCTCGAAGGTGGCAAGGTATTAACCGAAACGATGCCGAATGCAGATGACTTGCTAGCAGAAGAATCGCAGTTCGAAACCGCCACCGATCGCGACGGCCAGCTGACGACACTGCCACAGTTGGAGCTCGACGAAGAAGCCCTCGCCGCCCGCCAAACCCGTGAGCTGCAAGGCGCGTTACGTTTCCACCTAAGCCGTTACCTGCACGTCGAGCCGCTACTTTGGTACGGCCACGATAACAGTGAAGGTGAGCGAATCTGGGTCAAGATTGATCAGAACCGCCGTATGAGAAGTGAAGAGCTGCACTATCTTGATCATCCGCTGTTTGGCTTGTTTGTACGGATTACGCCGTGGGAGCATTCTTTACAGAAGAAGGCTGAATCTTCGAAAGAGTAGAGGCTTTAGTTTGGTAGTGATCTTAGTTTAGTAGTGGTGCGACGGTTGTAGTCACGGTTGGGCTTTGCTGGGACACGCCGTGAACCCATCCCTGGGGGCTTGCGTTCGGCATCCATGCCTCACACAGTCCCAGCAAAGCCCAACCGCGCCTACAACCTCACTGATTGCTATTTTCCAGGCTTTTATTTAGCAATCACTACAAAGCTTTAAGCGCCTCGCAGACTTTACCCATTCCGCTATGCACGACCGCTTCAATCTCTGCCATGGTGATTTCGGTATCACTTTTCCCTGCGCCCGGATTGACCACCAGCGACAACATTGCATAAGGCAGCTCCAGCTCACGCGCCAGCACCGCCTCGGGCATACCGGTCATGCCAACAATGTCGCAACCATCGCGCTCCATGCGGCTAATTTCCGCCGCCGTCTCAAGACGTGGCCCTTGCGTGGCGCCGTAGCAACCGCCATCAATCGCATGTGCGCCAACCTGCTTTAGTGCCGCCAACAAACGCTGACGCAACGACGCAGTAAAAGGCCAAGAGAAATCCACATGCACCACCGGTGCCACACGCTTATCGAAATACGTCATGTCGCGGCCCCAGGTGTAATCAATGATTTGATCCGGCACCACAATCGCCGCTGTTGGCGCGCCAGCGGTAATACCGCCGACTGCATTCACTGCAACAATCTCAGTCGCACCGGCTTGTTTTAACGCCGCCATATTGGCGCGGTAATTCACCTGATGCGGCAGCAGCACATGAGGGTCACCGTGGCGTGCTAAAAATAAAACTTTTTTACCTGATAGCTCGCCTTCAATTACAGCCGCTGACGGTGCGCCCCACTCGGTATCTATCTGATGACGGGCAACCACGGTCAAACCGTCCATGCGTGTCAGTCCGGTACCACCAATAAATGCCAGCATTACTGTTTCTGCTCCTGTTGTTCAGCCACTGCATACAGGCCCGGCATGTTGCGCCAGTACTCACGATAATCCATGCCACAACCAAACAGATAGGCATCCTCCGCTTCAACGCCGGTGTAATCGGCTTTAATGCCTGGCATTGCTTTACGGTCGTGCACCTTGTCTACCAATACCGCAGTCGCCACCGATGCAGCGCCCTGCTTTTCGCAGGCATCAACAATCGCCAGCAAAGTTGCACCGACATCAAGAATGTCATCAACAATAATGACCTCGCGGCCCTTCAGTGACAGCCCGGGTGTAACAATCCACTCAATCACTGCGCCGCTGGTATCGCCGCGGTAGCGCGTCGCATGCAGGTAATCAATCTGCAAAGGAAACTCCAACAGCGGCAATAATTTACCCATCAGCACCACACCACCGTTCATGATGGTCAGCAACAGTGGATCGCGGTCGGCATAATCACGATTAATCGCCGCCGCCATATCCAAGATGGCCTGATCAATCTGCTCCATGGAATAAAGCTGCTTGGCATTATCCCGCACATCAAACAAATGCTGCCTAAACTCTGGCGTCATGAACGACCTTCCTCTGTGATTTTTTGCATAATAGCCGCCTCGTCCGGGTGACCATCTGTAGCAACATGCAAGGTGCGTGTTGGGAGCGCGAACTCAGCACCATGACCTTTAACAATGTCCATTACCTTAAGCAAAACGTTTTCTTTAATACCGTGGTACGGCACCCAGGCACTGGTCTTAGTAAAGGCGTAAATCATGAACTCCAAGTAGGAGTCACCGTAACGATTAAAGTGAACAATAATGGTCTGATTCTGATCAATATCCGGATGGCTTTTAATCATCTCGCGAACATCATCACAGATTGCTTTCATCAGATGGCCATCGCTATAACGAATACCCAAGTTTTCATAAATACGACGGTTGGTCATGCGCGATGGGTTTTCCACCACGATGGTGGCAAACAGCGAATTAGGAATATACAGCGGCCGTTTGTCGAAAGTGCGAATGCGGGTCAAGCGCCAGCCGATGTCTTCCACCGTGCCTTCAATTTCACGATCTGGCGAGCGTACCCAGTCACCAACAATGAAAGGCTTGTCTAGGTAAATCATCATGCCGCCAAAAAAGTTTGCCAGCAGATCTTTCGCAGCAAAACCAATCGCGATACCACCGACACCACCAAAGGCGAGCACACCGGAGATGGAGTAACCCAAGTCCTGCATAATAATCATGGCGGCGGTGATCATTACCGATACACGCAGCAGCTTGGCCACCGCCTTGGCTGTGACCGCATCCATCGGCTTGCTTAGCCGCTCAGGATTAACAATATTTTTTTCCGCATAACTAATAAAGCGGGTGGCAAACATGGCAATAATGATGATGTACGCAATGCTGCGCGCTTGTGGCAGATAGCTAAAAATTGCCGTCTGCGTGACATTATCGAGAATTTTTGCGGCGAAAGAGAGGCCAATAGTCCAAACAAACAGGCGCACAGGAAGCTGTACGGCTTCAAGCAAAGCATCATCCCAAAGTGATGATGTTTTTTGAGTGATCTTCTCGGCAATATGCAGTAGTCGAATAAGAATAAAGTTAATCGACACAGTAACAAAAACGGCAATAAATACTTGTGTTAACCAGATATGTGTTTCACCGGACTGTTGAAAAAACGGTTGAATCTTATCTAACATCATTTCACCTCTTTAATCAGGCTCGCGGCAGTGGCACGAGCAACATCTAGTCTTTCATTGGTGACAGCTATTGGGCTGGCACGCATGGTGGTAGCGGAGACTACCGGCGATGCTGGGCGCTGCTCTAAGTAACGCAACACTTCAATTGCCCCAGGGCGGTCATTACATACCAGCACCATATCGCAACCCGCATCCAGTGCAGCAGCGGCACGTTGTGCGTAGTTGCCTGCTCCCACTGCCCCTTCCATGGATAAATCATCAGAAAAAATTAGCCCGCGATAGCCAAGCTCATCGCGCAATACTGTCTTTAACCAAAACGGCGAAAAGCCCGCCGGCTGGCTGTCCACTTTTTCATAAACAATGTGGGCCAACATCATGCCAGCAAGACGATCGGCCAGCTTAATAAAGGGCGCCATATCTTGCGCGCGAATTTCATCTAACGAGCGGCTGTCTATCGGCAGCTCCAAATGAGAATCGCCTTGCACAAAGCCGTGCCCAGGAAAATGCTTACCGGTAGCGGCCATCCCGGCTGCCGCCATACCATCGGTAAACGCAGCCACCAGTGCTACCACTACATCCGCATCAGCATGAAAACTACGATCGCCAATCACCGAGCTGGCGCCAAAGTCCAAATCCAACACCGGCGCAAAACTGATATCAATGCCATGCGGAATCAGCTCCGCTGCCATCAACAAACCAAGCTCACGCGACGCCTGCAGCGCGGCGCTCGGATCGCGATCATACAGCTCACCCAAACATCGCATTGGCGGCAACCGCGTGAAGCCATCACGAAAGCGCTGTACGCGCCCGCCCTCTTGATCAACCGCAATCAATATATCTGGGTTTTGCGCACGAATATCTGCCACTAACGCAGTTAACTGAGCGGGGCTTTCATAGTTACGGGAAAATAAAATCAATGCGCCGGTACCTGGGTGGCGCAGCAGCTGACGGTCTTCATCAGTGAGCACAAGACCGGCAACATCCAGCATAAGCAGTGGCTGGGCAGACATGGAATTTCCCCGAGAATTATTCAATTAAGACAGGACAACCGACCTGCACCAGATCGAACAGTTCGATCACATCGGTATTGCGCATACGCACACAACCGTGGGAGAGCGGTACGCCCATGGGCTGATCATCCGGCGTGCCGTGAATATAAATGAAGCGCCGCATGGAATCCACGCGGCCCAAGCGATTACGGCCTGGTTCATTGCCGCACAACCACAGGATGCGCGACAAAATCCAATCACGCTGAGGGAACTGCTCAGCCAACTCTGGCGCCCATATTTCGCCAGTAAAACGACGGCCAACAAACACCGCAGCAGCCGGCAAGCCAGCACCAATTTTTGCCCGAATACGATGACTACCGCGCGGCGTACAACCACTGCCTTGCTGCTCACCCGCGCCCTTAAAAGAGGTCGACACCGAATAGCGGCGTTCAACACCGGGCGCGTCAGTGAAGGTTAGGCTTTGCTGATCAATCGAAATATAAATCTGCATAACGCTAGGGTGCCGATACAGCAGCGCGAATACCACCGCCGACAAAGGCCAACAAACGCTCCTCCACCTGCTGCGGAGTCACCTCCACAGCAAAATCACTGCGGCAAATAGCACGTAACGGGTCCATACCCGACAAGGTAAAAATGGTGGCGCCCAAAGCAAAGTGCACGCGCCAGAACATCTCCATCGGTGGCACTTCCGGCACCGCTAACGCCAGCTGGCGTAAAAACCGTTCAAATACCTCAGCATAATTCTCGCGAAAAAAACGGCGCAAATGGCCCTGCACCTGACTGTAAGCCAGCCCACTTAAACGGAAAAAAATCGTCACCCGCTGCGGCTCGCCCTGCTGCACTGCCAACGCGCTTTGCGACAAGGTGGCCAGCAGGCGCTCTAAGGTCACACTATTACTGGTGTCGCCCTCTAGCTGCTCAAGCAAACTGTCCAAACGGGCGCAAAAAGGGTTAAGAAAACGCTTAAATACCGCCTGAATCAGTGCTTCTTTAGAACCAAAATGATAATTCACCGCCGCCAGGTTAACCCCAGCTTTGCTGGTAATGGCGCGCAAACTGGTCTCGGCAAAGCCCTTTTGAGCAAACAACACTTCTGCCGTATCAAGAATCCGGTCCATCGTATCTGGTCGAGCCATGGCTCCCCCAAAACAAACGTTTGAAACGTATGCTAACACGATGGTGGCTGACACCTGCAGCTGCAGTAGTACCAAGACGACATTTTGCGCTGTGCCCCTAGCGCAGTCGCTCCCCGATACACGCTTTGTGCGCTAGGGGCACAGCGCAAAATGTCTCCCTCTATCGTCAGTGCGTGACAGTTCAGCCTAGATGTCCTTGTAGCTTCAGCCTCTATCACGGCAAAATCACTCCACCTCTAGCATCTCGGTGTGCCAATGACTGCTTTTACCTTTACCACCACTCGTAGCCTAATTTGTGAACTCGGCGCCAGCGAGCGACTGGGCCAGTTTGCGATAGACCTAGGCATACACCACCCCTGCTTAGTCACCGACGGTGGCATTGCTGCCAGCGGCATGCTCGAGCCAGTGATTGAGCAGCTGCAACAAGCCGGCCTAACCGTCACCATATTCAGCAAAGTGGTCGCCGATCCGCCAGAGAGCGTGGTCGAGCAAGCGGTAGCCGCCGCTCAGGCAGCCGGCTGTGACGGTGTGATTGGCTTTGGCGGTGGCAGCGCCATGGATACCGCCAAGCTAGTGGCGCTACTACTGAGCGGCGAACAGCACCTGCAGGATGTCTACGGCATCAACAACGCCAAAGGCCAGCGCCGACCGCTGATCCAAGTACCGACCACCGCCGGCACCGGTTCTGAAGTCACCCCTATTGCCATCGTTACCACTGGCGCCACCACCAAGATGGGCGTGGTCGCGCCACAGTTGCTGCCAGATCTGGCCGTGCTCGATGCCAAGCTGACCGTGGGCTTGCCCGCAGCGGTGACCGCCGCCACCGGCATCGACGCCATGGTCCATGCCATCGAGGCCTACACCAGCAAGCTGCGCAAAAACCCCTACTCCGACATGCTTGCCCGTGAAGCGCTGAAACTGCTCAGCAGCAATATTGAAGCCGCCGTGAATAACGGCACAGACCTGACAGCCCGCAGCAATATGCTGCTCGGCGCCATGCTCGCCGGCCAAGCCTTTGCCAACGCACCGGTCGCCGCCGTGCACGCACTGGCCTATCCATTGGGCGGCATTTACCACATCCCCCACGGCCTAAGTAACTCGCTGGTGCTGCCCCACGTGATGCGCTTCAACCTGCCAGAAGCGAAAAAGCTTTACAGCGAACTAGCCCACTGCACCCTGCCCGCAGGCACCCTTATTGGCAGCGACAGCGCCACCACTTTGATTAACTGGCTCGGCCACCTTAGCGGCGAGCTAGGCCTACCCACTCGCCTGCGTGACATGGATATCCCCGAAGATGCGATCAGCAAACTGGCCGCAGATGCCATGCTGCAACAGCGCCTTCTGATCAATAACCCACGCGAAGTAACAGAAGCAGATGCGATCGCGATCTATCAGGCAGCTTGGTAATGAAAAACATCGGCACACGGGATGACTACGGTTACTTCACCCCCATCAGCACCCGCTGGAGCGACAACGACATCTACGGCCACGTCAACAACGTGGTCTACTACAGCTACTTCGACTCCGTCGCCAACCACTTTCTAATCCACCGCGGTCAGTTAGATATTCACAACGGTAACACCATCGGCCTGGTGGTTAACTCTGGCTGTAGTTACCACCAAGCACTGGCCTACCCAGAAAAGCTAACCGGCGGCATGCGCGTCAACCGGCTGGGTAATTCATCCGTAGAATATGGTTTAGCGATTTTTCGAGAAGGCGAAGAACAAGCAGCAGCGGAAGGTTATTTCACTCACGTCTTTGTTAACCGAACCAGCCGTCGGCCGACTCCGATTCCAGATGTGTTGCGGCAGGCTTTGCAGGAGCTGTAGGCACAACCTTCCTTGGCACGATAGATTGAAAAAGATATCGCGGCTAAAACCGCTCCCACATAAGGCACGATAATTAGAAGGCCACCAGGACTGGTTTTAGCTTAAAAGCCTTCGCACCAAGATTGGTGCTCCTACAGGTTTATTTCGAACAGGTTTATTTCGAGTTTGAACCAACCTCGCTAATCAGCCCCAGGGTCGAGGAGTCCATACTGCCGCTACTAGCCACGCCCTTGATCAAATCGAGCGTCTCCGTAGCAATGCGCTTGCCCATCTCCACGCCCCACTGATCAAACGGATTGATCTGCCAGATCACCGCTTGGGCGAACACCTTGTGCTCGTAAGCGGCCAACAATGCACCCAGAGAAAACGGATCAAGTTGATCAAGCAACAGTGTGCTGCTCGGCTGGTTACCGTGATAACGCATGTGCAGCGGCTGTTGCTCTGCCACCGGCAAAGCCGCCTCACCGAAGGCGAGCAGGCGCGACTGGGCAAAGCAGTTGGCTAACGCCAAATGATGTTGGCCAATCAACTCTGTCGCCGCCGCATCATGGCGCAGCTCGTGATAGCGCCGCGCCGGGGCAATAAAATCACAGGTGACCGGTTCGGTGCCCTGATGCAGCAGCTGATAAAAAGCATGCTGCGCATTGGGGCCGACTTCCCCCCACAACACCGGGCAAGTGCCGGTCGGCACCGGCTCGCCATCGCGGGTCACCGATTTGCCGTTGGACTCCATTTCCAACTGTGACAAATACGCCGGCAAATGCTCAAGCCGACCATCGTAAGGCAGCACGGCATGGGCATGGATATCCAAAATATTGGTATTCCAAATGCCGGTCAGTGCCATCAACACCGGCACGTTATCGCTCCACGGTGCGCTGCAAAAATGCTCGTCCATTTGATGGGCGCCAGCCAGCAGCTGACGAAAACCGGCCATACCGACGCGCAGTGCAATGGGCAAACCAATCGTCGACCACAGCGAAAAACGACCGCCGACCCAGCCCCACAAATTAAGTTGGTTTTGTAGCGGAATGCCCCACTCAT
>Ga0209075_1000545_pt1 | contig 36979 bp, 33 predicted proteins | sample Stecom2011_FD_187523 | JGI IMG/M metagenome (GOLD analysis project Ga0209075, IMG submission 187523) | Agricultural soil microbial communities from Utah to study Nitrogen management - Steer compost 2011 (SPAdes) (version 2) | ecosystem: Environmental > Terrestrial > Soil > Agricultural land...
ACTACAATGCTACTGAAACTATATTTCATCTTGATGATGACTAATTATAAGCTTAGAATAATAATGGCTTTACTTTAAAAATTTGAGTCAAAAAAAAAACCATCCCGAAAGATGGCTTTTTAATATAGTTTTAAAAAATACTTAGAAGCTATTACTATTACGTGTTACAAGTTCTATTAATAAAAAATGATGAAAACAAGAATTGGTAAACTAATCGCCGCTAACATCCCTAGACATCCTTTTGAAACAATTCTCCCAATTTTTTGATCACGACCACTTTTTGTTAATGGAATTCCTATTTTTCGTGAAACTTTTGCTTTTGCAGCAGAATAGCCAATTAATCTTTTCCAAGAAAACCCGCCTTTATTCATACTCATTTATTTATTAATTACATGTCATCTTATGGTTCGCCAAATCCTTTCTATTCGCACATTCCGTCTGGTATGCAGCTTTGTCCTTGCGCAACCTCTAGTTTTATTTCTGGATTTTGTGCTCTCCATTCTGAAAATGCTTGTTTTAAATTATCTAAAAATGCATCAGAAGGCTGTGCGCCCGAAATACCATATTTCCTATTCAACACAAAAAACGGAACGCCTTGAACGCCAATTTGTTTGGCTTCTTGCATATCCTGGTTTACAAGAGAAGCATATTTCTCATTAGTAAAAGCTGTTTTTACTTCAGTTTCATCCAGGCCAATTTCTTTAGCTAATTGGGTTAAGGTATCCAAATCGGCTATATTTTTTCCTTCTGTAAAAAAAGCTAAAAATAATCGTTCTTCTGCTTCGTTACCTAACCCTTTTGATTTAGCAAATTGAATGAGTTTATGGGCTTGTAATGAATTGACCATAACAGCTTTGTCTAAATTATATTCCAATCCTGCTTGTTTGGCAGATTGTGTTACATTATTTAACATGCCTGTTACTTGCTCTACAGGCATACCTTTATGTTTTACAAGATAATCTATGTAGCTATTTGTTGCAACCTCTGGCATGGATGGATCTAATTGAAAGCTTTTCCATTCTACTTCAATACTGTTTTTATCGGTAAATTGTTCCAAAGCTCTTTCAAAATTTCGCTTTCCAATATAGCAAAATGGACATAAAACGTCGCTCCAAATTTCTATTTTCATTTTATTTGTCATTATTGTTTTATTTAATGAATTAAATTTTTCTTTCTTCATATTACTACAAAGTAACTTACTTTATAATACGAGTCATCATTCCATACTTAGTCATAAAATAGTGGAATAGCTTACAAAATTAGGTCGTTTTCATAGGTTAGTAATTATTTTTTTGGGGAGCGAGAAAAAAAAACCCATCTCAAAAGACGGGTTTTTAATATTATTTCAAAAACTAATATTGAATGTTAAGCCTCACAACTTGTACATTCTTTTTTCTGTTTAAATTTTTGAGCTGCATTCATACTATGTTGATAATACAAGGATTTCAAGCCCAATTTCCAAGCTGTGATATGAATTTTATTAATCTCCTTAACAGGCATATCTGGATGTACAATGATGTTTACCGATTGCCCTTGATCAATATGATTCTGACGATTGGCAGCTTGATAAATAATATCCATTTGATCGATTTCAGAATAAGTTTTAAACACGTCTTTCTCTAAATCTGTTAAGAAATCAAGGTGTTGTACAGAGCCGTCAAAATCTCTAATGCTATACCATACCTCTTGCGTATTTTTTCCTTTCTCTTCTAATAATGCTTCCAAATATGTGTTCTTAATCGTTGTTTTAATTTTAGCAATATCCTTCACATATATATTGGACCAAATAGGCTCAATTCCCTGAGATACTTGACCTAAAATAAAAGCCGACGAAGTTGTTGGCGCAATGGCATTTAATGTAGCATTACGTCTGCCATAACCTTTAAGAACTTTTGGCTCGCCAAATTTTACTGCCAACTCTTCTGAAGCTGCATAAGATTTATCCTTAATAAGTTTAAAAATTTCACTATTTAAACTATAAGCTTCCTGACTGTTAAATGGCAACATTTTAGATTGTAATAAGGAATGCCATCCTAAAACACCTAATCCTAATGCGCGATTTTCTTTTGCAAAATTGTAAGCGCGTTCCATAAATAGAAAAGTCTGACGATCTTCTCTGTTTTCAGAATCTCTATAAGCTTCTAATTTTTCAATAAACTCGGTAATTACTGCATCTAGGAAATAAACCATGGTTTCAACCGCATCGGTATCTTTCCATTTATTATAATGTAATAAGTTTACTGAAGATAGTACACAAACAAAAGACCAGTCATCGTTTGATGGTAACATGATTTCTGTACACAAATTACTGGCATAAATGGTATGGTTTTCTTTGCGATACACATCGGCTGCTGCGTTGTTGGCATTGTCTTTAAAGAAAATATATGGATAGCCCATTTCACCTCTTCTCTGTAATACTTTAGCCCAAATAGCTCTCTTTTCATCATCGCCATCAACCATTTCTTGCATCCATTGATTGGTTACTGTAACGCCATGCGTCAATTCCTGAATAGGGTTTCCTTCAGTTCCAATTTCCAGGAATTCCATAATGTCTGGATGTTCCACTGGCAAATACGGTGAAAAACGTCCGCGTCTTACTGAACCTTGGCTTACTACATCGACCATAGATTCAAAAAGCTGCATAATATGTACAGCTCCTGAAGCTTGACCATTATTTTTTACTTCGGCTCCACGATGGCGAATTTTACCAAAGTATCCCGATGTTCCACCACCTAGCTTAGACATCATTCCAACTTCAGATTGGGTGTATAATATGTTACCCATATCGTCCGAAACATGAGAACCAAAGCAACTAATTGGAAGACCTCTTTTCTTTCCAAAGTTTGACCAAACTGGTGATGCTAATGAATAAAAACCTTCAGACATATAACCATAAAACTTATCGGAATATCCCGGTATTTGAAGTATCTCTTCTGCGCGATCCGCAATTTCACGAATGCGTTGTTCTGCTGTCATACCTTCAGATAAATAGCCTAGTGCTAAAAAGTTTCGGCTATGTTCTGTTAACCATTCAAAACCCTCGCTGGCTTTTTGATTGCTGTTTTTAAGCGCTTCTTTTCTTGATTTTACAAGTAGGTCGTTGTCGTTTGAGGTTTTAGCTTCTGTATCCTGAGTAAGTTTACTATTGTTCATATTAAAAAAGGTCATCACTGGTTATACTTTGTGTTCTTTTACTATAATTGATTGAGCGTTTTACGAAAAAATCTCCATGTTTGGTGCCTATTATTTCATCATCAAACCATTCGGTTCCTGCCAGGAGATCCAAGTCTATATCGAATATTTTATCAATGCCAATACTTTCTAATGAACTATTAAAGCGGTCCTTTATAAATTCGTTTACTAGATTTTTTGGTAAGAAATCCAATTCACCATCTTCAAAAATCCAATCTATAATCTTGCTTTCGGCGTCAAAGGCTTCACGACACATGTCTTGTATCTTAACTTGATATTCGGCATCAAACCAATCTGGATTTTCAGATTTTATAATTTTAATAACATCAATACCAAAATCGCCATGAATTTGCTCTTCTTTAGAAGTTGCTTCCACAACATTGGAAATTCCTTTTAGCATGTTTTTATGCTTATTAAATGCCATGATAATTAGAAACTGGGAAAACAAAGACACGTGTTCAATAAAAAGTGAAAAAAGCAAAACCGATTCTGCATATTCCTTATTATCGTCACTTTTTGCATTTTTAAGTGCAGTTTCTAAATACTGCACACGTTTCATGATTACAGGCTTCTTTTTCAGGTTTTTAAACTCTTCGTTTAATCCTAAAACTTCTAATAAATGCGAATATGCATCGTGATGGCGCACTTCGCTTTCAGCAAATGTGGCACCTACCGAACCTATTTCTGGCTTAGGCATTCTATGGTAAATATCGCCCCAGAAGTTTTTTACAGCCACTTCAATTTGAGAAATAGCTAGCATGGTGTTTTTTATAGCGGTACGCTCTGGCCCCGACAGTAAGGTTTTAAAATCCTGAACGTCACTTGTAAAATTAAATTCGGTATGGATCCAATACGAATGTCTAATAGCCGGAACATATTCATATAAATCTGGATACTCGTAAGGCTTTAAATTGATGCGTTTTTCAAAAATATTGCTTTTGCGTTTTTTCGACTGTTCATTTCGGTATAAAATATATGCTTTAGCAACATCAAAGAAACCACTTTCCATAAGTTTGGTCTCTACAAAGTCTTGTACTTCTTCAACGGTTGGCACATAGTCTACATCAAGTTCTTTTCGTTCTAACAAAGAGGTAAAAACCATATTAGAAATACGTTCGGCATCTACAAGTTCCCCGTGTTTAACGGCTGTCATTGCTTTTAAAATAGCATTGGTAATCTTGTTTAAATCAAAGGGTTCCGTAAGGAAATCTCTTTTTAAAACAGAAATAATTTTCATGTTGTTGTATGGTTTGAGGGATTAGGAATTTAGCGATCATAAAGGTCTACCTTTATTCCTAATGATTGTGCAAATTCTCTATGAGGTTTTCCACATTGTTATCAACATTTGTAATTTTCATAGTTAATTATAAATGTTGGAAATCCTAATTTACTAAAGCCCACTTAGGATTTGCACTTGGTTTTAGTTAAGTAACTATTTTATAAAATATGACAGTTCACTAATAAAAGCGGAAATTTAAGGGTGTTTTGAAGATTTTATTATAGAAAAAGCGAACTAGATTCTACTTTTAAAGCCTGAAAATAAAAAAGCTTATATCTCTGTAAGGCTTGGTTTCACCGGTGGTCCCACCTGTCCCGATAACTATCGGGAGAACCAGGGACTTTCTGTTCCGATAATTATCGGAAGAGTCAGATACTCTCTCTTCTTATTTTTTCAACTAACTCAGGATACTTCTTAAGATTAATAATAAAAGCTCGGCTCTTCATTTTCTTGATCTTTAATTCCATTCTCCTAGCATGAGAAAAAGTAGACGTGTTTATTTTTAAGAAAAGTTCCCAATCATTTGTAAAGGATGTATAAGAAGTTTTACCATAAGTTCCTGCATTATGATTGGCTAGGCGAGATTCAAAATCTTGACACGATCCAACATAATAGCGATCTGCATTTTTACTGTAGATAATATAACAACAATCCATAATAAACAAAAAAAGCCTTACATCTCTGTAAGGCTTGGTTTTACCGGTGGTCCCACCTGTCCCGATAACTATCGGGAGAACCAGGGACTTTCTGTTCCGATAATTATCGGAAGAGTCAGATACTCTCTCTTCTTATTTTTTCAACTAACTCAGGATACTTCTTAAGATTAATAATAAAAGCTCGGCTCTTCATTTTCTTGATCTTTAATTCCATTCTCCTAGCATGAGAAAAAGTAGACGTGTTTATTTTTAAGAAAAGTTCCCAATCATTTGTAAAGGATGTATAAGAAGTTTTACCATAAGTTCCTGCATTATGATTGGCTAGGCGAGATTCAAAATCTTGACACGATCCAACATAATAGCGATCTGCATTTTTACTGTAGATAATATAACAACAATCCATAATAAACAAAAAAAGCCTTACATCTCTGTAAGGCTTGGTTTTACCGGTGGTCCCACCTGGGCTCGAACCAGGGACTTTCTGATTATGAGTCAGATACTCTAACCAGCTGAGTTATAGGACCCATTAGCATGAATGCTAAATCGACGTTTCTCCTTTTTTACAAAGAGAGTGCAATATTACTACATATTTTAATACTCTCAAAGTATTTTTATTCCTTTATCTCTTGGCACAACTCAATTAATACACCATTGGTAGATTTTGGGTGTAAAAATGCCACTAATTTATTATCTGCTCCTCTTTTTGGAGTTTCATTTAAAACAATAAAACCCTCGTTTTTTAATCTAGCTATTTCAGCTTCAATGTCTGTAACATCAAAGGCAATATGATGAATGCCTTCGCCCTTCTTTTCAATAAATTTGGCTATCGGACTATCGGCATTGGTGGCTTCCAGTAATTCGATTTTATTTTCTCCTACTTGAAAAAAAGATGTGTTGACACCTTCGGTAGCAACTTCTTCCGTTTTATAATGTGGTTTTCCAAACAACTTAGAAAATAAGACGTTGGATTCTTTTAAATTTTTAACAGCAATACCTATATGTTCAATCTTATTCATTTTTATATTTTTAGTAAATACCATTTAAATTTACTGGTATAAGTTACGAATTTTAGCCTCAAAAGTAATATAATCTTTAAATATGGTTATTTTTGCAAGGTGGAAAATCCCTAATGGGGTTTTATAATAAATGTCAAGATTCTTAATTTTTAGAAATTAGAATTTAAATGACTTTTAAAAATGCAATATTATGGAAGAGAGTCAAAGACAAAAGAAAATAGGATCTGTTTTACAACGCGATTTAGTAGAAGTGCTACAAGGTGCTGCCACACAAGGTGGAATGCAAGGGATTCTTATTTCAGTTTCCCAGGTAAAAGTAACGGTAGATTTATCTGTTGCTAAAGTATATTTAAGCATTTTTCCAAACGCTAAAGCCAAAGAACTAATGGAAGGTATTAAGTCCAATGCCCCTTTAATTAGACATGAATTGGCACAACGAACCAAACATCAATTGAGACGTATGCCTGCGCTTCAGTTTTTTTTAGACGATTCTCTAGAGTATATCGAGAAAATAGATAAGTCTCTAAAAGGTGAGGATAATCCATTAAACAATCCTGATCTTTTGGATAAACGTAAAAAATCGTAGTTGAATTTTTCGTTGTACATAGCCAGACGTTATTTGCTTTCTAAAAGCTCCAACAATGCTATAAATTTTATTACCATTATTGCCGCAATTGGTGTTGTTCTTGGTTCGGCATCTCTTTTTATTGTTCTTTCTGGATTTGCAGGTTTAAAAGATTTCACCTTACAGTTTACATCTATTATCGATCCAGATTTAAAAGCCGAAGCTTCAGTTGGGAAATCTTTTTTAATCTCTGAAGACGAATTTTCTAAGTTAAATAATCTGGAAAGTGTGGCATCTTATTCCAAAATAATAGAGGAACGTGTGTTTATTTCCTTTGAAGATAAAAGCTATCCAAATGCCTATATTAAAGGTGTTGACGAAAATTTTGAAATTGTAAATGCTGTCGATTCTGTGATTGCTTTAGGGAGTTGGCTCACTCAAAGAACCAATCAAATTGTTTCTGGTTGGGGAATTGCAAACACCTTGTCTTTTGGGGTTTTAAATTATGGAAAACGTATTAACCTCTATGTTCCTAAACCCGGAAAAGGACAGATTACTTCTGCAAATCAAGCTTTTAATACTTTTGATGCTGTTAATGTTGGTGTATTTGACGTGAATGAAAATTTAAACGATAAATATATTTATGCGCCTATTGATATGGCACGGGCACTTCTTAATTATGAGGAAAATGAAGTGACAGCTATTGAATTTAAACTAAAAGAAAACGTTACTGAAGCTCAAGCCAGAAAAGAAATTACTTCGGTTTTAGGTGATAAAATAATTTTGAAAAACAGCGCACAATTAAACGATGCTCTTTATAAAATGCTAAATACCGAAAATTTAGCCGTGTATTTAATTTTTACTCTCGTGCTGATTATTGCTCTTTTTAATGTGATTGGCTCCATTATTATGATGATTTTGGATAAAAAGAACACCTTAAAAACCTTGTTTAGTCTTGGAGCTACTATTTCAAATATTAGAAATATCTTTTTCCTGCAAGGTAGTTTAATGAGCCTTGTGGGAGGTTTAATTGGCCTGATAATAGGTTGCTTGATTATTTGGTTGCAACAAACTTTTTCCCTGATAATGATTACTCCAAGCTTGCCTTATCCGGTAACTTTAAAAGCAGAAAATATACTTATCGTGTTTGTTACCATTTCTGTTTTAGGCATTCTTGCTTCAAAAATAGCTTCTGTTAGAATTTCTAAAAATCTGGTCGAAAATTAAACAACCAGATAATCCGAATATGCATCTAAAACCTCATCAAAAGCTTCAAACACATCTTTTGATTCATCACTAGTAACCATTTTTGTTCGGTACTCCTTAAAATTAGGAATCCCTTTAAAATAGTTGGTATAATGTCGTCTAGTTTCAAAAACCCCTAATTTCTCCCCTTTCCAACCAATAGCCATTTGTAAATGACGTCTAGCAGCCTCTACGCGTTCTTCTAAAGTTACTGGACCTAAATGTTCTCCAGTATTAAAAAAGTGTTTTACTTGTTTAAAAAACCATGGATTTCCAATAGTCGCTCGACCAATCATACAACCATCCAACCCATAAATATCGCGCATTTCCATGGCGCGTTCTGGAGTATCTACATCGCCATTTCCAAAAACCGGAATATGCATCCGTGGATTATTTTTTACTTCGGCAATAGGTCTCCAATCGGCATTTCCCTTATACATTTGAGCTCGCGTTCTCCCATGGATTGCTATGGCTTTACAGCCCACATCCTGAAGTCTTTCGGCAACCTCAACAATACGTATCGAATCGTGATCCCAACCCAATCTGGTTTTTACGGTTATTGGAATGTTAGTCCGCTTTACCATTTCGGCAGTTAGTTGTTCCATTAAGCACACATCTTTTAAAATGCCTGCTCCTGCACCTTTGCTAACCACTTTTTTTACTGGACACCCAAAATTGATATCAATGATATCTGGGTTCGATTTTGCAACAATATCTATGGTTTGTAGCATGCTCTCCAAGTTGGCTCCAAAAATTTGAATTCCAACTGGGCGTTCCTTTTCATATATATCCAATTTCATAATGCTTTTTGCAGCATCGCGAATCAAGCCTTCGCTAGAAATAAATTCTGTATAAACGACATCCGCGCCTTGCTCCTTGCACAACGCACGAAAAGGTGGATCGCTAACATCTTCCATTGGAGCTAATAGCAATGGGAAATTTGGAAGTTCTATGTTACCTATTTTTACCACTTGTATTTTTGTTTATTTAAATTAATCGATTTTTGAACTAAACCTTTACGATCTCGAAACTTAGAGACTGAAAGGTTAAGGCTTTTATTTAAAATTGAACGACTGCTTCAACTGTTTCGCCATTTCTTTTTACAACAACTTGCGTAGAATCGCCGGCTGTAAAAACAGATAAAGCTCGCATATAACTCATCATATCTACAATCGTGCTATCACCAAGTTTAATTACAACATCGCCTTTTTGCAATCCTGCTTTTTGTGCTGGTTTGTCTTCGCTAACACCATCAACTCGCATCCCTTCGCCATCATACAAATAATCTGGAACTACACCTAAACCAACTTTAAAACGAGGCGTTTCTTCACTTTCATTTTTAGTTTTGGTAAAAGCTAATTTTTCACTTTTATCCAAGTCGGTAATCACATCAAAAATATAGCTTGAAATGGCATTCATGCCTTCGTAATTAAGCTTTTCGGAATCATCTCCAGGTCTATGATAATCGTCGTGTTGTCCCGTAAAAAAGTGCAATACAGGAATATCGTGTAAATAGAATGACGTATGATCTGATGGCCCTACCCCAGATTCATTTTCAATAAGCTTAAATCCAGGATTCGTTGAAGATAATGTTTGTTTCCATAAAGGAGATGTACCAACTCCATAAACAGCTAAAGTACTATCTTGTTTTAAGCGTCCAACCATATCCATGTTAATCATGTAATTGGCTTTGCTTAAATCCATAGTAGCATTTTTAGTGAAATAGTTCGAGCCCAATAAGCCCATTTCTTCACCTGAAAACGCCATAAACAAATAATTATTTGAAGTATTTGTTTGTTTTAATTTTGCAGCTAAATCCAACATTACGGCAACCCCACTAGCGTTGTCGTCGGCGCCATTGTGGATTTCCTTTTCACCACGATGTAGAGATCCATGACTTCCATAACCTAAATGATCGTAATGCGCACCAATTATTATGGTGTTTTCTGCTTGGTTGTCTATAAAAGCCAAAACATTTGTACCCGTAACCGTTGAGTCTTCAGGGTTTATGGTATAAGCTACTTCGCTATGTGGATCTGTTTTAGGTTTAAAACTAAAGCTTTGGTAAAATCCATCTGTACCTTTTGGTTGAAGGCCTAGTTCTTTAAAACGCTCAACAATATAAGCGGCAGCCAACTGTTCGCCTTTAGATCCAGTTTCCCTTCCCTCAAGCTTATCGTCTGCCAAATAAATAACATCTTCCTTTATTTTGTTTTCATATTTATATTCCTGATTACAACCAAGAAGCGTTATAAAAAAACCTAATAGCGCTATTTTCTTCATGTTATTAATGTTATTTTTGACAAAATTATGGAATAATTGTCATTTATTTAAACTTTAATCTATGTCTATGTATTTAAGATTTTTTTATAGCTTATTATTTTTAAGCATGTTCGTGTCTTGTAAAAATGATAAAAAACAAATATCCGATGCTAAATCTGGAGCAACAAAGTGGGTTGATACTCTTATATATTCGGATGAAGTTCATTTTAAATCCTTGAAACAAATTACGTTTGGTGGAGATAATGCTGAAGCTTATTGGAGTTTTGACGACAAGCAATTGGTGTTTCAATCCAACTATAAAGATTGGAATGTAAACTGTGACCAAATGTTTTTAATGAATGCAGATGAAACTTTTAAAGACAACATGCCGCCAATGGTTAGTACCGGAAAAGGTAGAACCACTTGTGCGTATTTTATGCCAGACAACAAGCATGTTATTTATGCTTCTACACATTTGGATAGCGACGATTGTCCAGAAGTCCCGGAAAGCATAAGCGGAAAATATATTTGGCCAATTTATAGTTCTTACGATATTTTTGTAGCCGATTTAGAAGGCAATATAGTAAAGCAACTTACAAACGAACCTGGTTATGATGCTGAGGCAACCGTTTCTCCACAAGGAGATAAAATTGTATTTACTTCGGATAGAAGTGGCGATTTGGAATTATATACCATGAATATAGATGGTAGCGATGTCAAGCAAATTACCTTTGAATTGGGTTATGATGGTGGTGCTTTCTTCTCGCCAGATGGCACGAAACTGATTTTTCGTTCTTCGAGACCTAAAACTGAAGAAGAAATTAAAGAATATAAGGATTTGTTAGCTCAAGGCCTAGTACAACCAACCAATATGGAGCTCTATATCTGTAATGCGGATGGTAGCGATTTACGTCAGTTAACCAACCTAGGAAAAGCCAATTGGAGTCCGTTTTTCCACCCATCAGGTGAAAAGATATTGTTCTCTTCTAATTTTGAATCTGAACGTGGTTTTCCATTCAATTTATACATGATAGATTTAGATGGTAATAACCTAGAACGTGTGACACATAGCGATACTTTTGATGCTTTTCCAGTATTTTCAAACGATGGTAAAAAACTTATTTTCTCCTCGAATAGAAATAATGGTGGCGGACGCGATACAAACTTGTTTATTGCTGAGTGGAAAGACTAGCAGAATTTCTATGTTGAAATACCAAACTTAAATATCAATAAAAAGTAGTCCAAAAAAGGCTGCTTTTTTTTTATATGTCTAATAGATATAGTTGTTTAAGAAAAAAATCAACAAGATTTAAATTCGAGAATATTCAACTAAAAATACGGGATTTAATTGCTAAGTAAAGCAGATTAATCGCGCTCTTTAATACGCTCTCGTTCTTTAATATCCAGCTGGCGTTCATTGGTTTTTAAAATAGTGTTTCCAAATTTATATCTAAAACCAAGTTTAATATATCTGTTATCTAAATTGGTGTTGTAGTAGTTACGCTGATTTAAATATTCTGTTGTTGTATTAAAATCACCTAGATTAAATAAATCGGCTGCGCTTAAGCTTATAACACCCTTTTTATTAAGTATGGTTTTTGAAATGGACAATTCAGACTCCAGCCTCCAATCTGCATCCATTAAAGCTTGTAAGAACGAAGTCATATAAATTAAAGTAAAATTAGCTGTTAAGCTTCGATCTTTTAAAAACGAAAAATCGTTGCTTAAAATACTGTAATTAGACCATTTTTCCTTATTTATAAAACCGTTGGGGGTGTTGGTTTCCTCTTGTGTGTTGTAAAATGAAGTGACCGCATATACAAACCAAGAATCCGTAATATTGAAATAAGAAATAACATCGAAACCATATTCAACACTTTTATCCATATTAACCGAAGAATAAATAAGCTGATTGGTTAAATTATCTTGTAGAGGAAGCTCAACAATATTATCTTTTTTGTTGATGTAATAAGCCTCCAACGTTAAAAATGGAGTCACCGTTGAACCTATAACATAATGGTCTTTATAAGTTGGCGTAAGTTTAGGATTTCCAACTACTATGGTGTTGTCGTTTAAGAAAAAAGTAAATGGGTTTAAATCTTTATAATTTGGTCGTTCTATACTTCGCTTGTAATTAGTATAAAAGCTAAGTACTTCTCCAGCCTGATATTTAATACTAGCAGTTGGAAACAAATCCAGATAGCTTTGTTTATCTGTTTGAGCAGTAGTTAAAGAAACACCTTTTGCATCTGTTTGTTCCAAGCGTAAACCCGCGTTAATACTCCATTTTTCCCAGGACTTATCGTAATTTGCATAAGCTGCAAATAGACTTTCGGTATAATCGAAAGCACTGGAGTTTGCCATGTTTAAAACTTCCTCATTGGTAGAAAAATCATAATCGTAACGCGTCACATCGCTTTTGTTAGTAATATTGGAATACTTGGCTCCCGTATTAAAATTAGAGCTTTCATTAATTGGCAGGTTATAATCTAATTGAGACGTAAATATTTGTGTTTTTTGATTCGCATCCGTATTAAAAGCCGTTGGCCCTATATAATTATTATTTTGATCAAAATACTTACTTGACGATTCCTGAAATCTGTTATAATCGTAAACAGTAAAATGAGTATTAAAGTTTAAACTACTTGATGTAAACTGATGTACATAATCTACATCAAATCCTAGATTGTACTTATTGTCGTTAGATAGGTTATTGGCTTCAATTCTAGATTCAAACACATTGTTAGCATCGTAAACTTTGGTGTTGTTGTTAATTTTATATTTAAAATATGGCGTCCACAACATGTTAGAAGATACTGTAATGGTATTATTTTCATTTAAAAGAAAATCGATGTTGAAATTTAAGTTATGCATCTTGGACCACGTATTTCTATTAACCGATGATTTCCAAACATTATCTATTTGGTTGTTTGCATCGTAATAAAAAACACCATCGTCATTATCTCGATTTATTTTGTCGTCGGTATAACTATAATTGGCAGACAAGTTAATTTTATCCGTTTTGAAATAATTGCTTATTCCTAAGTTATATCTAGGAAAAACGCCTTGTGTATAATTGGCAAAAACACTACCTCGGTATCCAGTTACCAAATTCTTGCTCATAATGATGTTTAAAACTACGCCACTTTCGGCATCGTAATTGGCAGAAGGATTGGTAATAACCTCAACAGATTTAATAGCATTTGCGGGAGAGCCTTCCAAAAGTTGCAAGAGTTCGTCCGATGATAGCTGTACTTTTCTATTGTTAATATAAATCGTTGGAGCCCAACCCCTCACAGAAATTTGACCATCTAAAACCAAAACTCCAGGTGTGCTTTTAACTACTTGAAGTAAACTTCCTTCAGAAAGTGCCGTATTTTCGACTGTAAAAACCAATCTATCAGCTTCCTTTTTAATGGTAGGTTTGTTTGCAACTATATGAATTTCGTCTAGAGCTTCGTCATTTTCACTTAAAATAACACGCCCTAAACCGATATCTTCCAAAGAAACATCTAAAGGTTTTGTAATTTCTTTATAGCCTATAAAGCTAATTTTAAGCAAATACTGGTTTTTTTTTACGTTTTTTAGCTCAAAAGAACCATCCATGTTCGTGGATGTTCCTTTAATTGCCGTAGAGTCTTTAGCCAACAATAACACCACATTGGCAAAATAAATGGGGTTGTTAGCTGTATCCTCTACCACTCCCGAGATTGTGATATCTTGGGAAAATGCAGAATAAGATAAAAATACAGTTATAAAAAGATATATATAGTATTTATAAAAATTCATAAGCTTACTTGGGGTTACAATATAAAAATTGTTTTGCAATAAATTTTACGGGTTCCCCTTAAATAAATATTTTCTAATTAGTTACCTATTACTAATTAAAGCATAATTAAAACAATTATATTTGCAAATTAGATATTTGAGAGAATATACTTTATGAAAAACATAAGAAACTTTTGTATTATAGCGCATATTGACCACGGTAAAAGCACCTTGGCAGATAGATTATTGGACTATACCGGTACCGTAACAGAACGCGAAAAAAAAGAACAGCTGCTTGACAGTATGGACTTGGAGCGCGAACGTGGTATCACCATTAAATCTCATGCCATACAAATGGAGTTTAAACATAAGGGTGAAACTTATATTCTTAACTTAATCGATACACCTGGTCACGTAGATTTTAGTTACGAAGTATCTCGATCTATTGCTGCTTGCGAAGGCGCTTTGCTTATTGTAGATGCTGCCCAAAGTATTCAAGCTCAAACCATTTCTAATCTTTATTTGGCTTTGGAAAATGATTTAGAAATTATTCCAGTGCTAAACAAAGTAGATTTACCTAGTGCCAATCCAGAAGAAGTAACCGACGATATTGTAGAATTATTAGGTTGTAAGCCTGAAGACATTATACATGCTAGTGGAAAAACCGGTTTTGGAATTGGAGATATTTTAGATGCCATTATTGAAAAAATTCCAGCTCCTAAGGGAAATGTAGATGAACCTCTTCAAGCCTTAATTTTCGACTCGGTTTATAACCCTTTTAGAGGCGTAGAAACTTATTTTAGAGTTTTAAATGGCACGATAAAAAAAGGACAGAACATTAAATTTTTAGCTACTGGTAAAAATTATTTTGCTGATGAAATTGGAACACTGAGATTAAAACAGTTTCCAAGACAAGAAATTAAAGCAGGCGATGTTGGCTATGTAATTACCGGAATAAAAGAAGCAAAAGAGGTAAAAGTTGGTGATACTATTACCGATGCAAAAAACCCAACAACCAATGCTATTGAGGGTTTTGAGGACGTAAAACCTATGGTTTTTGCTGGTATTTATCCAGTAGATACCGAAGATTATGAAGAACTAAGAGCTTCTATGGAAAAATTGCAGTTAAACGATGCTTCTTTGGTATTTACTCCAGAAAGCTCGGCTGCTTTGGGCTTTGGTTTCCGTTGTGGATTCTTGGGCATGTTGCACATGGAAATTATTCAAGAACGTTTAGAGCGCGAGTTCGATATGACTGTTATTACAACAGTGCCTAACGTTAGTTACCATGCATTCACCAGGAAACATCCAGATGTTCCTATTGTTGTTAATAATCCAACCGATTTACCGGATCCTTCTGGTTTAGAGCGCGTGGAAGAACCATATATAAAAGCCACTATCATTACCAAGGCAGATTTTGTTGGAAACGTTATGTCTTTATGTATTGAAAAACGTGGTATGATTACCCATCAAACCTATTTAACTCCAGAACGTGTTGAATTAAATTTCGATATGCCTTTGGCTGAAATTGTATTCGATTTTTACGACAGACTAAAAACGGTTTCAAAAGGGTATGCATCCTTCGATTACCATCCAATCGGACTAAAAACATCTAAATTGGTACGTGTAGATATTTTATTGAACGCACAACCTGTAGATGCACTTTCGGCTTTAATACACGCAGATAATGCCCATAATATCGGTAAAAAAATGTGTGAGAAATTAAAGGAATTAATCCCACGTCAACAATTTGATATTCCCATTCAAGCCGCTATTGGAGCAAAAATTATTGCTCGAGAAACAATTAAAGCACTTCGTAAAGATGTTACTGCAAAATGTTATGGAGGAGATATTTCTAGAAAACGTAAACTTCTTGAAAAGCAGAAAAAGGGTAAAAAACGTATGAGACAAGTAGGAAACGTGGAGATTCCACAAGAAGCATTCATGGCTGTTTTAAAATTGAATGACTAAACCAAATTCCTTTAACTCCGTTAAATATCGGGAGGAATCTCTTAAATCAATAATTAATTCATATCGAATACAATATAGATTCCTGCCTGCGCAGGAATTTTTGCTTCAAATAGGAAACGTAAAGCTTCTACAAGAAGCGTTTATAACGATTATAAAGTTGCCCTAAATTCCTTTGGTCAAGATACCTATCAGGAGGAATCCCTATATTCAAAAACAATTTCATAACCAATGTAAAATAGATTCCTGCCTGCGCAGGAATTGATTTAAATGCTTTTAATAGAACCTTATTTCTTTCTACGATTTATTTTCACGTTTTTTTGAACCATTTCCTTCGTGCTTAACATCTTCTACATCAAAAGGTTTTCCAATATAAACAAGCTTCCAGCCAGGTTCCATATTTTCAAGGGTGTTTTTCTTATCTGCTTTTACAACAAACAAGTCGTTTTCATGATCTTTAATAAACAGTGGAATAATATTGTCGTCCTTACTGGTAATTTCAATTAAATCGTAATAATGCTTTTTGTCTTTCAATTCAATCTCTTGGATGGAAGGATATTTATTAATTACATTAGTTAAAGAGTTGAAATCGTCTGTATAAGAAAAAATACCTTCAATTGGAATATCTGTCGATTCCAGCATTTCTGTAGAAGTTAATAATCTATAAGATCCGTTTTCACCAAATTTTTCACCAAATTGTTTAATGGCATATTTATTAATATCTGTATTCCCTGTCAAGGCCATTAAAAAACCCATATCGTTAAGTTCGATATTATCCAGTAATTTATCGGAATAAATATTGGTATTCATGGCTTCCAGTCCAAGTTCGGTAGCTTTAGCTATATTGTCTTGATTGCTGTCAATCAAGACAACGTGTCTGCCATTCTTTTCTAAATAATGCGCCAATAATCTCGGAAGTTTAGATGCTCCAATAATTAAAATACCTTCAGATTTTGTTAAAAATACCCCCACCACTTTTGCAAACATTCTTGCTGTAGTAGCATTTAGAATTACGGTTCCTAGAACAATCATAAATACTAAAGGAGTAATATATTCGGCATCGGTAACACCATTTTCAGCCAATTTTAACCCGAATAAAGAAGCAATACCAGCAGCTACAATACCTCGAGGACCTACCCAACTAATAAAAAGCTTTTCATTTAGTTCTAAATTAGAACCTTGAGTACTTAAAAATACGCCAATTGGTCTTAATACAAATACAACCACAGCAAATAGAATAACGGTGTTCCAATTGTAGATTAAAAGTAAATCTTCAAAATTAATATCGGCGGCCAGAAGAATAAACAAAATAGAAATCAATAGAACACTTAGGGATTCCTTAAAATACAACAACTCCTTTAGATAAGGAGATTTGGAGTTACCTAGAACCATTCCCATAACCACTACTGCCAGTAAACCAGATTCATGAGCAAATACATCAGCTAGAATAAAAACGCCTAACACAGCTGCCAACGAAAACACATTTATTAAATAATGTGGCACCCATTTTCTGTTAAGAATTAAATTTAATAAATATGCAAAGGTGAAACCAAAGGTCGATCCAAATAACACTATTTTACCAAATTCGACAAAGGCTGTTTTGGTAAATTCTCCCCCAGCATCCACACTAATAAACTCAAAAACCAGTACAGCTACCAGAGCTCCAATTGGGTCGATTAAAATTCCTTCCCATTTTAACACGGCAGAAACGTCCTTTTTAAGAGGAATATTCCTTAATATAGGAGTAATTACCGTTGGTCCAGTAACTATAATCAGAGCTGAAAATAAAAACGAAATTTCCCAGCTTAAATAAAAAATATAATGTGCTGCCACAGCAGCTCCAAAAAATGTCACTAAGGAACCTATGGTAATTAGCTTAGTAATTACTGGTCCCACATTTTTAATTTCACCTTTTTTTAAGGTTAAACCTCCTTCAAATAAAATAATACTAATAGCCAAAGACACAAAGAAAAATAAACTCCCTCCAGGAAAAAGCCCTTCATGCCCATTCCATCTAGGTTCTATCCATTTGGTGCCATCCGCACTTAAAAACTCTGCTGCTATAGGGCCTACCAACAATCCTATAAGAAGTAATGGCAAAATTGCTGGGATTTTAAGTTTCCATGCTACCCATTGTGCCAAAATACCAAGTATAATTATACCTCCTAATTCTATCATATATATAGTTTAAGATTTCAAATCTTTTGTTAGATAAGTCAAAAAAAGCTTTAGGAAATAACTTTAATTTTATAAAATAACCTGAAAAGAAATATTCGTTTCAATAAAACAACAGTGGCAAAATAATCTTTTTTTATTTTACAACTCTATATTTTGTACTATTAATACGTTAAAAAGCTTCAATTATCAAGTTTCAAAAAGGATGGAATTAAGGATTTTTCGCGATTCATTCTTCATTTTTAGATTCAGACTTATAAAACAATCGCTTCAAACTTTTTTTAAGCAATACAAATCTGTAAACACCAATAAACAAAAAAAGTGCTGAAAAAACCAAAGAAATTAAGCCTAGAAACTTAAAGTTGGGAAAATCCTTTAGTTGAAAAAATGCAATTCCTCCTAGCATTAAATATAAAGAAGATCGAATGTACGAAAGTAAAGTACGTTCATTGGCCAATCGTGTACGTTCTATGGCCAAATAATCTCTTAAAATTACTTCCTCGTCTGGTTTAAAGTCACGTCCGAACCGAAGTAAGTCCATTTTTTTTATTTTAAGGGAACTAGGGGTTAACTGTTTCATCGTTTGTTTTTTCTAAAATTATAATTTATTTCCGTAGTCACAAATTAATTATTGACCTGTTTGTTTAATTTAAATGTTAAAATACATCTAATATCATCACATAATTTTCGCTTATATTAAGTCTTTTAGTAATTTGCAGTCCTTATGAAATTATATCCTATAGAATCCGGAAATTTTAAGTTGGATGGTGGTGCCATGTTTGGAGTTGTTCCTAAATCTTTATGGCAAAGAACAAATCCAGCCGATAACGACAACATGATTGATATTGCTGCCCGTTGCATGCTAATTGAAGACGGTAACAAACTGGTATTGATTGATACTGGTATGGGCAATAAACAAAACGATAAGTTTTTTGGTTATTATTTCCTTTGGGGAGACGATAGCATAGATAAATCCCTGAAAAAGTTGGGTTTCCATAGAGATGATATAACGGATGTTTTTATGACACATCTTCATTTTGACCATTGTGGCGGTTCCATTCAATGGAACAAAGACAGAACCGGATATGAACCTGCCTTTAAAAACGCTCATTTTTGGAGCAATCAAGATCATTGGCTATGGGCTACACAACCAAACAATAGAGAAAAGGCTTCCTTTTTAAAAGAAAATATTCTCCCAATGGAAGAAAGTGGCCAATTAAAATTTACTTCGATTCCAGAGACTAATATCCTAATAGATAGCCCCTTAGGATTTGATATTTTCTTTGCCAATGGCCATACAGATAAACAAATGCTCCCTATGATTAACTACAAAGGAAAGACCATTTGCTTTGTGGCAGATTTATTACCTACCGCTGGACATTTACCCCTTCCGTTTGTAATGGGCTACGACACAAGACCTTTACTAACTTTAGATGAAAAAGAAAAATTCTTGAATCTAGCCGCAGATAATAATTATTACTTATTTTTGGAGCACGATGCACATAACGAAATTATTACGGTAAAACATACAGATAAAGGCGTGCGACTAAATAGTGTTTATACTTGTGATGAAATTTTTAACTAATACTTAATATTAAAATGAAATTATTGAGACCTTTTTTATCTTCAGCAGTACTAGCTGTCACCCTATTTAGTTGTGGTGGAGGTGCTAACATTGTATCAACTCCTGTTGAAAATATCGATTCAGTGCCTTTAAAGGTATCAGAATTAACCGAAATTGAAAAACAGACTTGGGGACATTTGGATCTGGTAACAGATACCATTCCAGGTATGAGTGTGGAAAAAGCCTACGCTGAACTTATTAAAAACAAAAAAGGAGAAATCGTTATTGTAGCAGTAATTGATTCTGGAATAGATATCGAGCACGAAGATTTAAACGGGGTTTTGTGGACCAATAAAAAAGAAATTCCTGGAAATGGCATTGACGACGATAACAATGGTTTTGTGGACGATGTACATGGATGGAACTTTTTAGGAGATGCCTACAACGAACAGTTGGAATTTGTACGTATTCTTGCTAGTGGAGATAAATCTAGTCCAGATTGGGATAGAGCCCAAGCTGAGTACGACAAGGAATATGAAGAAACTCTTGGTATGAAAGCTCAATACGATCAAATTTACGAGCAAGTAAAAAATGCCAACGATGTAGTTTCCAAACATCTTGGTAAAGAAGATTATACGGCAAAAGATGTTGAAGCCATTAAAACAGAAACTGAAGCCCTAACAAAAGCAGTAGGTATTTTAAAGTTTATGTATGGAAATGGTTTCGATGACACACAATCCGCTTTAACTTCAATAAAAGAAGGGGTTGAATATTTTACCGATAAATTAGACTTTAACCTAAATATCGATTTTAACGGAAGAACAACTGGCGATAATCCAAACGACATTACAGATGTAGGATACGGAAATGGCAATGTGCTTCCTTCTGTAAAAAGCGAAAGTCATGGAACACATGTATCTGGAATTATTGCAGCGCAACGTGGAAATGGAAAAGGTGTTGATGGCGTAGCAAATAACGTTCAAATTATGAGCTTAAGAGCTGTTCCAAATGGCGATGAATACGATAAAGATATTGCACTAGCCATTAGATATGCTGTAGATAACGGAGCTAAAATTATTAACGGTAGTTTTGGAAAAGGTTTTTCTCCACATAGCGACTGGGTAAGAGATGCCATTGCTTATGCAGGAAAACACGATGTTATTTTTGTAAACGCCGCAGGAAACGATGGTGTCGATTTAGATCAAGTAGCAGTCTATCCAAACGATCAAGTAAATAATGGTCCAGAAGTATCAGAAACGTTTATTACCGTTGGGGCTTTAGAACCTAAATACGGAGCTAATATGGTAGCAGGGTTTTCTAATTACGGAAAAATCAATGTGGATGTTTTTGCTCCAGGAGCTAAAATATACTCTACAACTCCAGAAAATGAATATAAAACAATGGGGGGAACCTCTATGGCCGCTCCTGCTGTAGCTGGTGTTGCTGCTTTAATTCGTTCTTATTATCCAAAATTATCAGGAGCTCAAGTAAAACAAATCCTTATGGATTCTGGCTTGGCTTTATCAACTAAAGTAGTTGTTGGTGGAGATACAGATAACATTAAACCTATTGGAGAATTATCCAAATCGGGGAAAATAATGAATGCGTATAACGCGCTTATTATGGCAGAACAGCTTTCTAAATAAATATTTAAAAACCAAAAGCCTCACCCTTAAAAGATGAGGCTTTTTTAATTTACTAAAAATGAAAAAATCCTTTGTACTACTTTTTTGTTTAAGTATGCTTCTAACAACAGCAAATACAAAAAGCAAGGCGTTTGAAATAGAATCAAAAAACCAACAAAACAACCCAGGCTACTGGCAACAACATGTTGACTATAAAATGGATGTGACCATGGATGTCAATTCATTTCAATACACGGGAACACAACAATTGGTTTATACAAACAACTCTCCCGATGTACTAAATAAAGTATATTATCACTTATATTTCAATGCTTTCCAGCCTGGAAGTGAAATGGATGTAAGATCTCAAACAATAACAGATCCTGATGGACGCGTGGGAGCTAGGATTGGAAATCTAAAACCAGACGAAATTGGCTATTTAAACATTAGTTCTTTAAAGCAAGATGGCATTATTTTAAATTACGATGTAATAGGAACCATTTTAAAAGTGCAATTGCACAAACCTATTCAACCAGGTGAAAAAGTAACTTTCGATATGATTTTTAATGGTCAAGTGCCATTACAAGTACGTCGTTCTGGAAGAGATAGTTCAGAAGGTGTTGCTTTATCCATGACACAATGGTATCCAAAATTAGTTGAATACGACTATGAAGGTTGGCATCCTGACCCATATATAGGAAGGGAATTTCACGGTGTTTGGGGAGATTTTGATGTTACCATCAACATCGATAAAACCTATGTTATTGGTGGTACTGGATATTTACAAAATCCAAACGAAATTGGTCATGGTTATCAAACCAAAGAAATAGACGAACCTAAAGGCAACATGCTTTCTTGGCATTTTAAAGCCCCTAAAGTTCATGATTTTGCCTGGGCTGCCGATCCTGATTATATTCACGATACCATGCAAGTACCAAATGGACCTATGCTTCATTTCTTTTATAAAAGCACTTTAGCCGACAATTATTTAGAAAATTGGAAAAAATTACAACCAAAAACAGTCGAGTTAATGCAATACTTTACGGACCATATTGGCGAATATCCATACGAGCAATATTCTGTAATTCAAGGTGGAGATGGAGGAATGGAATACGCCATGAGTACCTTAATAACCGGAGAACGCAAATTAGGGAGTTTAGTTGGTGTTACAGCTCACGAATTAGCCCATAAATGGTTTCAGTTTATATTGGCCACAAACGAGCTTAAATACTATTGGATGGACGAAGGTTTTACAAGCTATATTAGCGATTATGCTATGGATGCCGTTATGGGAAATAATGAAGGAAACCCAATAGCAAGCTCTTATAGAAATTATATCTATTTAGCAACTTCCGGCAAAGAACAACCTTTAACCACGCAAGCCGATAGATTTGAATACAATCAAGCTTATGGAATTTCAGCCTATAGCAAAGGTGCTGTGTTTTTAGAGCAATTGGCTTATGTTATTGGCGAAGACAATTTAAAAGAAACCCTTAAAAAATATTATAACGATTTCAAATTTACACATCCAACATCCACAGATTTTATACGTACGGCTGAAAAAGTATCCAATTTGGAATTGGGTTGGTACCTAACCGATTTTGCGGAAACTACAAACACGATCGATTACGGTGTAAGAGCCGTTAGTGGAAATGCGGTAACTCTAGAACGTATCGGTATTATGCCAATGCCAATAGATTTAACCATTACTTATACAGATGGAACAACCGAGGATTTTTATATTCCTCTTCGAATGATGTATGGTAGAAAACCAAGCACAGCTACTCCCTTGTCGGACTGGGCATGGGCATACCCAACTTATACGTTTCAGGCATCTAAAACTATAAAATCGGTTCAAATAGATCCAAATGAAAAAATGGCCGATGTTAACAAAGTAAATAATAAATTCGAGATGTAATTCATTTATAACTTGAAAAACATAGAAAGACCTGCAAGCTATTAAATGTTTGCAGGTTTTTTTTATAGGTCAAATAAAATAACCTGAAGCTTATTCGTATTTGTTACATTTGTTACCTTGTTAGGACTTATGAACGCATCTTACCCAAAAAAAGAAAAGCTTAAAAGCGAAAAGCTCATTTCAAAATTATTTCTGGAAGGAAAATCGGTTTCGGCTTATCCTTTAAGAATGGTGTATCTTAAAACAACGTTCGATGAGGCTGTTAAAATAAAAGCAGGAGTTTCGGTTTCAAAGCGAAATTTTAAAAAAGCTGTCGATAGAAATCGTATAAAACGCTTATTACGTGAAGCTTATAGGTTAAATAAAGCAACTTATTTTAACAACTTAACAACACAATATGCATTTATGATTTTGTACATTGGGAAAGAAAAACCAACTTTCCTTGAAGTTGAAACCAAGATGAAGCAATTGTTGCGAAAATTTGTGGAAAAAAGCATTAAAGAATAAATTTCTTATGAAGAATAAACTAAAAAGACTCATCATCATTCCTGTACTGGCATTCACCATATTCTTTACAGGATCGGCCTTTCAAAACGACTTTTTTGAAATCGCCAAGCAAATCGAGATTTTCACCACCTTATTCAAAGAAATCAATATGAATTATGTGGACGAAACGAATCCTGCCGAATTAATGGATACAGCTATAAAAAGCATGTTGAAAGATCTAGATCCTTACACCAATTTTTATAACGAACAAGATGTGGAAGCAGAGCGCATTAGACGTACAGGAGATTATACTGGAATAGGAGCTAAAGTAAGAACCTTAAAAGACAGATTGGTTATTGTAGAACCTTATAAAGAATATCCAGCAGATAAAGCTGGATTAAAAGCTGGAGACGAAATTATTAAAGTAGGAGAGGTGGTTATTTCCAATTATAAGGACGATGCTGGCGATTTACTTAAAGGCACCTCCAACTCTTCTGTAGAAGTTACCTACTTGCGCCAGGAAAAAGAACATAAAGCAACTATAAAACGCTCTGAAATAGAAATTGATGCTGTACCTCACTTTTCTATGATAGACGATAAAACAGGCTATATTGTGTTAAGTACGTTTAATAATAAAGCATCTTCACAAACCGGTTATGCTTTAAAGGATTTAAAAGCCCAAGGAGCTCAACGTATTATTTTAGATTTAAGAAATAATCCAGGAGGTTTGCTTCATGAAGCAGTAAATGTGGTCAATTTATTTGTACCAAAAGGTCAATTGGTAGTAACTACAAAATCGAAAGTAAAAAAATATAACAGAACTTATTACACGCTAAAAGATGCCATTGATACCGAAATTCCTCTGGTAGTTTTAATAAATGGAAGTAGTGCTTCTGCTAGTGAAATCGTGTCAGGATCCTTACAAGATTTAGACAGAGCTGTTATTCTGGGCTCCAGAAGTTTTGGAAAAGGACTGGTTCAGCGTCCCAAACCATTAACTTACGGAACACAAATAAAAATAACAATTTCTAGATATTATACACCTTCTGGGCGTTGTATTCAAGCCTTAGATTACGCAAACAGAGACGATAAAGGAAATGCCGTAAGAATTGATAGTAAGGAGTACCATGAATTTAAAACCAAAAATGGACGTCCCGTATTTGATGGCGGGGGCGTACTTCCAGATCAAAGTTTCGACATATCAAATAATACTGCTATAACAGATGCCGTAATCAACGATTTCCTAATTTTCGATTATGCAACAGATTACTATTATAAGCATCCAAATTTAACAGATATGAGTAGTTTTCAATTAAAAGAATCCGATTTTAAAGACTTTAAAAATTATCTGAATACCAATAATTTCTCATTTATTACAGAAACAGAAAAGTCCTTAAAATTGGTTTATGAAAATGCTAAAAAAGAAGAGTTGGACGATAATATCAAAACCGATTATAACACCTTATTAAACAATCTTAAAAACTCAAAAGAACTGGCAATCAACGAAAACAAAGAACAGATTTTAACTTTGTTAACAGACGAAATTGTAAAACGCTACGTCTATCGAGAAGGTTTGTACGATTATTATAAAACTCATAATTTAGAAATACAGAAAGCTACTGAAATCCTTGGTAATCCTAGTAAATACAAGGATTACCTAAGGTAATTTGTCGTACCTTGAAATATTAAATGTAAATACTTATATTTACTTGATAATTTCATGTGCCTCTTATGAAAAAAGTTTTAGTATTAATATTTTTATGTCTTGGTTTTAGTGTAACTGCCCAAACAGAGTTAATACACGAGGTCTATTTTGAAACTGATGAATTTGAAGTACCTTCAACAGAACATAATAGATTGCTTATATTTCTTTCGGACATTGAAAGTCTAGACATAGAAAAAATATCTATTTACGGCTTTACAGACGATAGAGGCAGTGATTCCTATAATCTCGTGCTTTCTCAAGAACGCGCCAATGCCATTAAAACCATTTTCTCCAATAACGAGTTTGATGAAACCATTATAACAAACGTTGATGGAAAAGGCAAGGTTTTAATTAAAGTTATTCAAGAAGAAGATCTTAAAAAAATTAGAGGCCTAAACCGAAAAGTAGAAATTATAGTTCAACCTTACAATCCTCCAAGAGAACTTGTACAACCCAAAAAGAAAGATATTGCCGAAGCTTTACAAGATGAAAATTTAAAAGCTGGCGATAAAATTCGATTGGAAAACATCTTGTTTAAAACAGGTTACAGTGTTTTACTTCCTGAATCTAAAAAAACTTTGGAAGATATGGCAGACGTACTGGTTGAAAGAGAGGATATTTATTTTACCATTCAAGGCCATGTGTGCTGTACACAATACAGTAGAGATGCAATTGATAGAAAAACAAAACAACGAAATTTATCTGTAGCTAGAGCAAAATATATTTACGATTATTTAGCGAAAAAAGGAGTGGATAAAAGACGAATGAAATATGTGGGTATGCGCAGAAAATTTCCGCTTGGAGGTGAGGCAAAATACGATAGGCGTGTGGAAATTTTAATTACTTATGTAGGCGAAACCAATCAAAGAAATTAGTTTTTTACCATAGCCATGTGCGGAATATTATCTTCTAAATACTCTTCGCCAGTTTCAATAAAACCTAAATTATTATAAAAGTCTTTTAGGTAACATTGTGCAGAAATCTTAATAGTTTTCTCATTAAAATTATTTTTTATGGCCACTATGGATGCTTCCATAATATCGTAACCATATTTATGTTGTCTTTCATTTTGTATTACAACAACCCTTCCAATACTCGCTTCTTTAAAGTAATCTCCTGGTTTAAATACACGCGTGTAAGCAATTAACTTCGTGTCTTTATAACCTAGAATATGCCAAGCTTTTTTATCTTTTCCATCTACATCTTGATAAGCACATTCTTGTTCAACAACAAAAACCTCAGCTCGCAATTGTAGCAAATCGTATAGTTCTTGTTTGCTTAATTCATCAAAGGTTTTTATAGTGATCTGAAGCATCTTTAATAAGTTTTTCTGGTTATGGAAACTGTTTGGTTGTTAGCAATATTTACTTCAAAGTAATACCAACCTTTCGTAACTTTGGTATCTTCTAGGTATTGAAAAGGTAAAAAGGAGACATAGGAATTTTCAGTTTGAATTCTAATTTCCGCTTCCGAATAAATAGAAGCCATTTCAAAAAAATTGGAAAATTCTCCAGGCTCAATAATTTGGTAAACAAATGTGCCACTATCCGAAATAAGTTCTGTCCTAATAAACCTGTAATCTGTATTATTCTTAATACCTACTTCCAATTTTTTTGGAGCTGGAATATTATTTTCTATAAGGTTCTCGGTTAATTCCGAACAGGAAAAAACAAACCATATAGCAACTAATAAAAATCCTTTAATTTTCATAAATATGAATTAATCTTGGACAATAACCTCTTTAGGATCTTCTTTTTTATATTCGGGCTGAATGGTTACATGATTGATATTAAACTCGTTGTGCAGCACTAGTTCTATCTCTAATAACAATTCATTAAACTCCAGAGTGGTAATATTTAATTCCAAATCCAAATGCGCTTCTAGGTGCAACTCATCATCACTTAAATTCCAAATATGTACGTGATGTAATTTTTTTACTTTAGGTATTCTATTAACAAGCCTAACAACCTCTTTAATATTAATATGGTCCGGTGTAAACAACATGAGCATTTTTGTAGATGATTTTAATAAATCCAAGCCCACATAAATTAAGTATAAAGCAATTAAAAAAGTCAACAAACTATCTACCCAATAAACGTGGTAGTATTTCATTAATAAACCTCCTATTAACACAGCCACACTTGCAAACATATCTGTTAATAAATGAAAATAGGCGGAGCGAATATTAATATTGGTTTTTGAATCCTTTTTTAGTAATAAGACACTAAAACCATTAAATAAAATAGCTATTAAGGCCAACCAAATAACAAGATGGGTTTCTATTTGCTGTGGATGTTGAAAACGTTTTATAGCTTCAATAATCAATAAAACAGCAACTATTATTAACGTAGATGCATTTACAAAAGCAGCTAAAATTTCAGCACGTTTATAACCAAAAGTACGATTTATAGATGCTTTTTGTTTAGATAACTTGGAAGCCACATAACTAACGATTAAAGAAATAACATCGCTAAAATTATGTAACGCATCACTTAATAAAGCCAAACTTCCTGAAACAAGTCCACCAATAATTTGCGCAGCAGTTATTAAGATGTTAAGAAAAATTGCTAATAGCAGATTTCTATCTTTTACATCGTTATAAGTATGTACATGATGTTGATGTGACCGATTCATTTAATAAGACACTGGAATTTTATTGACACGATTTTCGTGTCTTCCTCCTTCAAAAGGAGTTTCTAAAAAAGTATCCACCATTTCAATAACCTGTTGTAAAGCAGTATAACGAGCAGGAATACTTAATATATTAGCATTGTTATGTTGTCTGGCTAGTGCAACAATTTCCTTGGTCCAACATAACGCAGAACGTACACCTTGATGTTTGTTCGCTGTCATATTTGCGCCATTTCCACTGCCACAAATAATAATACCAAAATCTACTTTTTTTGCTTCCACATCTTCGGCTACCGGATGTACAAAATCTGGATAATCCACACTCTCGTTGGTATTGGTGCCATAATTTATAACGGTAAAACCTTTAGCCTCTAAATGTTTAATTACAGCAAATTTATACTCGGTTCCGGCGTGATCGTTGCCAATGGAAATTTTCATGGGTTTAATTTTATGCGTATTTCCGAAACTTCGGAAACCTGCGTTTTAATCATGTAAAGTTACTAAAATAAAAAAGGATATTTTAGTTATAATACTTTCTAAAAAACAGGGATTCTTAAGTATGGATTTCACATAAAAATATAGTATTTATAAACTTTTTAGTTGCTGTCAACTTATAATATGATACTTTTATAATTTCGATTTTACAAGTAAAAATACGGTTTAAAAACCTAAAATAACACAAGTGGTTCAGTATCAAATCTCTTAGGTAAATATCTTGTAAGCCTTGTTAATAAAGGAAACCATTGTTAATAGCTCATGCAAACAAAACTCATAACCTGTTAATAAGTGTTTATAAATAATAACAACTAAAACATGGTTTATCCAGAAATTTTTCCAATCAAAAACCCACTTGTAATAACCTAAATATAACTCAGCTAGTTTTTGATAACTTGTTAGCACATATTTCAGGTTTATAAACAGTGAAATTAATAATACTTATGAAAAAATGCTATCAAAAAACAGTTATCAACAGTTGTTAATAGCTTTCTAAATACCACTTAAAATGAAGCTCTTGAAGCCAAAACTATTGTTCATTACCTCTTGATAGAACACCAACAAGTTCATTTCATAATAAAACTTGATAAAGTTATACCTGCTATTAACAAGCCATCATCATCATCATTATTTTTTTAAATTTTAAAAGAAAAAAGATGATAGTATATATAAATGTGGATAACTAGACTAGGTTTAAAAAATATTTTTATTTTTAACCAACCTTAAATCTATAAATTATGAAACTTATATTACTTTTTATCTTTTTTCCTTGTTTAATATTTAGTCAAACTCAAATTGGTCAAGATATCAATGGTGTTGGTGCAGAAGATCAAGCAGGTTGGGGTTTATCACTTTCAGCAGATGGAACTATTGTTGCTGTAGGCGCTGATTTATATGATGTAAATGGTGTAGATTCTGGACATGTACGTGTTTTTAAAAATATAAATAATGTTTGGACTCAAATAGGAGATGATATTGAAGGTGAAGCTGCAGGAGATAATTTTGGTTTTAGTCTATCTCTTTCAGCAGATGGTACTATAATAGCTATTGGTGCCTATTTAAAAAATAATTATACAGGACAAGTAAGAGTTTTTGAAAATATAAATAATGTTTGGACTCAAATAGGAGATGATATTAATGGAGATAATACAGATGATAATTTTGCAGCAAGTCTAGATTTATCAGCAGATGGTAGCACTATTGTTATTGGAGCTTATGGTTATGATGAAAGTGAATATGGACAGGCAAAAGTTTTTGAGAATATAAATAATGTTTGGACTCAAAAAGGACAAACTTTAATTGGAGATGGTGATTATTCTATATTTGGTTTTACTACATCCATTTCTTCAGATGGTAATATTATTACAATTAGTGCTCCAAATAGTGGAGGTTCAAATCCACAAATAGGAAATGTAAGAATTTATGAATATTTAAATAATTCATGGAATCAACTAGGAAATACTATAAATGCTACTAATTTATCAGATTTTTTTGGTCGAGGTTTAGTATTATCTTCAGATGGTAATATTATTGCTGTTGGTGCAACTAAAAATGATGATAATGGTTCTAATTCAGGTCAAGTTAAAGTTTTTGAAAATATAAATAATACGTGGACACAAATAGGACAAGATTTAAATGGAGAGGTAGTTGAATATAATTTTGGTTATAGTTTAAGTTTATCTTCAGATGGTTCTATTTTAGGAGTAGGATCGCCAAATACAGATGTAAATGGTATAAGCTCTGGACAGGCTAAGGTTTATAAAAACATAAATAATACGTGGACACAAATAGGAAATAATATTGATGGTGAGATAACTGATAAGTTAGGAGGAAGTGTTAGCTTATCATCTGATGGGTCTATTATAGCTATTAGTTCCCCTTGGAATGCTACGAATGGCACTCAATCTGGTCAAGTAAGAATATATGATTTAAGTTTAGTTTTATCTTCAGATAACTTTGTATTATCTCAATTTAGTTTATATCCAAATCCTGCAAAAAACCAAGTAACTATTAAATTACAAGAAGGATTAGAATTAAAAAATGTAAACATTTATAATACGCTAGGGCAGTTTATTAGTACTTCAAATGAAAAAGTAATTAATACATCTCATTTATCTACAGGATTATATTTATTGCAAATAGAAACCAACCAAGGAAAAGCAACAAAACAACTTGTTATAAAATAATTAACTAAATTTTATTACAAAATAGAAGGCTTACATTAATTTGTAAGCCTTTTTACGTTAACTTAATATTAAAGAAATATTTATTTAATATTAAAACCGTAGCTTTGTACCAACTTAATATCTTATTATCGTGGTCACTGCAAAGAGTTGAAGTGAAAACGTATATCTCTTCTCTGTAAGAATTAAGTTTAAAAACGATAAGATTCCTTCTCGATAGCTATCGGGATAAATAGGAATAAAATGATTACATTTAATACATGACAAAAAAGAAACACAGGAAACCTTCTAATAATAAGATTTCCAACCTTACAAATACCATTCTAAGTATTTTAAAAAAAGATAGAAACAATTCCTTTAATTATAAACAAATAGCTTCTAAAATTGGTGTTAATGATGCCAGTAGTAGAAATCAGATTATAAAAAAACTTCAACAATTAAAAGCTAAGCAGGAGATTGAAGAAGTGGAACGTGGTAAATTTAAAGCCATTGTAAATACAGAATATCATACCGGAAGAGTGGATATGGCATCTAGAGGTTCTGGATACATTATAAGCGACGATTTTGAAGAAGATATTTATATTGCTTCCAATAATATGAACAAAGCGCTTCATGGAGATGAAGTGGAATTTTATGCCTATAAACGCTTAAAACGTGGGAAACGTGAAGGCGAAATTACTAATATAATAAAACGTGCTAAAAGTGAATATGTTGGAGTTATTCAACTTCATAAAAGTTATGCTTTTGTGGTAGTAGATGGTAATAAAATGTACACAGATATTTTTGTTCCCATCAATAAAATTAATAACGCTGAAGATGGCGATAAAGTTCTTGTTTCCTTAGAAGATTGGCCGGATAAAGCCGATTCTCCCAATGGAAAAATCCTTAAAGTTTTAGGAAAACCAGGAGAGCACAACACTGAAATACATGCTATTTTAGCCGAATATGGTTTGCCATACGATTTTCCTCACGAAGTGGAAGAATACGCAAACACATTAGACACGTCAATTACAAAAGAAGAAATTGCCAAACGTCGCGATATGCGTGATGTTTTAACATATACCATAGATCCAAAAGATGCTAAGGATTTTGATGATGCCTTGTCATTTAGAGCCTTGGATAATGGCTTATTTGAAATAGGAATTCACATTGCAGACGTTTCTCATTACGTACAACCAGATACTATTTTGGACGACGAAGCTTACGAGCGTGCTACTTCCGTTTATTTAGTAGATCGCGTGGTACCCATGTTACCAGAAGTTTTATCAAATAACGCCTGTTCTTTAAGACCAAACGAAGAGAAATATACCTTTTCTGCAGTCTTTCAAATGAATCATAAAGGCGAAGTAAAAAATGAATGGTTTGGTAGAACCGTTACTTATAGTGATGCGAGATTTGCTTATGAAGAAGCCCAGGCTATTATTGAAAATAACCCGACGTTAACTTCACCTAATATTTCTCAATTAGATCAAATTGATATTAATATTCCAGCTGAAGTTGCTATTAGCGGGAAAGCATATAAAACAACTCCAGAAATAGCTTTTGCCACTTTAAAATTAAACGAACTTGCAAAAATTATGCGTTCACAACGTATGCGTTTGGGAGCAATTTCATTTGATAAGGTAGAAGTAAAATTCAATCTGGATGAAGCATCAAATCCTATTGGCGTTTTCTTTAAAACGAGTAAAGACGCCAATAAATTGATTGAAGAATTCATGTTGTTAGCTAATAAAAAAGTAGCTGAATTTATTGGAAAACAATCTCCTAAAAAGACTTTTATTTATAGAGTTCACGACGAGCCAGACGAAAGTAAACTGGCAGCACTTCAAAATGTAGTTGGACGTTTTGGTTATAAACTAGATTTCAAGGACACTAAGAGTATTTCTTCATCTTTAAACAATTTATTAAAAAATGTTGAAGGTAAAAAGGAGCAGAACTTAGTCGATACTTTAACCATAAGAACCATGAGTAAAGCCGAATATTCTACGCATAATATTGGACATTATGGCTTGGCTTTCGATTATTACAGTCATTTTACATCACCAATTAGAAGATATCCAGATATTATGGCACATCGGTTGTTGCAACATTATTTGGATGGAGGAAAATCGGTAAACGAACAAGTTTACGAAGATAAATGCAATCACTCCAGTAACATGGAAAATCTATCAACAAAAGCTGAAAGAGATTCTATAAAATACATGCAAATTAAATTCATGGAAAACCATAAGGATGAAGAATTTGTTGGTGTTATTTCAGGGGTAACAGATTGGGGAATTTATGTAGAAATTATAGAAAATAAATGTGAAGGAATGGTTAGTGTAAGGAATATGAGGGACGATCATTATGTATTTGATGAAGACCATTATGCACTTATTGGAAAAAATACCAAAACCATGTATCAATTAGGTGATGAAGTGATAGTAAAAGTAAAAGAAACCGACTTGGTAAAAAAACATTTGGATTTTACCTTAATAGGAAAACCTGAGGTATAGTTTTTGTAGTTCCTACTAGATTAAATTAAAAAATATGATAAAACAGATAATTTTGGTAAGCTTTTTATTGGCCGCAACTTCTATAAATGCTCAAACTGAAAAGAATTTAGGAGATTTTAATAAGCTTAAAGTTTATGATAGAATTGAGGTAGAACTTATAAAATCGGATGATAATAAAGTTGTAATAACAGGAAATAACACGGAAGATGTAGTTTTTGTTAACAAAAATGGAAACTTAAAAATTAAAATGTCTCTTAAAAAAGTTTTTGATGGAGATTTAACTACCGTTCAATTATATTACAAAACCATTGATGTTATTGATGTAAATGAAGGTGCTTTTGTTAGTTCCAACGATGTTATTAAACAATTTGAAATAGATACGCGAGCTCAAGAAGGCGGTAGTATTAAACTTATGGTTGAAGATGTTACTTTTGTGGAAGCCAAAGCTATTACAGGCGGTGTTATTCGTATTTCCGGGCAAGCAAAAAATCAAAATATCGATTTAACAACTGGAGGTTCTTATTTAGGTAAGGATTTAGAAACCGACAAAACAAAAGTTAATATAAGAGCTGCTGGTGAAGCACACGTAAAAGCCATTCAAGAAGTTGATGTTACGGTAAAAGCGGGAGGAACAGCTTATATTTATGGAACCCCTACAACAATAAAAGAAAATATTGTTTTAGGTGGTAAAGTAGTTCGTAAAGATTAAATTTAAAAACTAATAGTTTAGCTCTTTTTAAATCGATTTAATATCACCTATAGGTAAGTTTATCTTTTAATGGCTAAAAAAATTATGTAGTTTTGTAGTAAACACCTTATTTGTATGCAAGATGCTATTCTTACAGCAATTCCTTTTGGTATTCTTTTATCGTTCACTATTGGACCTGTATTTTTTGTGCTATTGGAAACCAGCGCAACCAAAGGGTTTAAAAGTGCTTTGATATTTGATCTTGGTGTTATTTTAGCAGATATTTTATTTATTATTGTTGCATTTTACAGTACAACCAAACTTTTACATAAAATTAAAGACGATCCTAGTTTCCTTATTTTTGGAGGCGTTCTACTTGCCGTTTACGGTTTTATTTCCTTTATAAAAACTTCCAAATCTTTTCGTTCTATAGTTAGGGAATACCATATGGTCGAAATAAAAAAGAAATTTGGAATGCTCTTTATCAAAGGCTTTTTATTAAATTTTATAAATGTTGGAGTGTTATTGGGTTGGTTAGGCTTTATAGTTATTGGAAGTTCTTTAACCGAAACAAATCAAGAACTCTTTGTCTTTTTAGGTACTATTCTAGCTGTCTATTTTTTAGTGGATCTATTAAAAATGATAGCAGCAAAAACCCTCAAAAATAAATTAACTCCACGTCGCATTTTTAAAACCAAAAAAATTGTCTCTTTAGTTATTTTAGGTTTTGGAATTTTATTGTTGGTTCAAGGATTTTTTCCAAAAGAAAAAGAACGAATTAAAGACCGACTAGAGCAAATAAATCCCATTAAAAATAAATAGTTTTAATGGGATTTATGATTCTAATTAGTCTGATAAACAGAGATATGTAGTAAGGGTTATTACACTGTTTTTATACTCTCTCAAGTTTCATTTTAATAACCATATCCATACTTTCTAACATAGGATTTGGTTCTCCTGTGCTCATATCTTTTACATTACTACTTAATTCTAGCACATTACCATCAATATTATCGATGTGGTACTTAATAGTAGTCCCGTTTTCATTATGTATTTTCAATTCTCTTCCATTAACTTCCCAAGTTCCTTGACCAAAAAAATCGCTCCCTTCAAAAGTTTGATTTTGAGGTTGACCCATAATGGTCATTTGTAATTCTATAGCTATGTTTCCGGTAACAGAAGAAAAGGTGTTGTTTTCTTGAAAATTTATTCTGTTACTTTCTTCAATGTTAATAAAATTACCAGAATATACAACCGGAACTGTCATTCCACCAATATCAAGATTCATTGATCCAGGTACTATGTGTCCTTCTTTCAAAGTCCAACTTCCAATAATATTAGACGAATCAATATCATTGTTATCGTCGTCTGAAGAACATGATATGTTTGAGATAATTAAAAAACTGAATAAAAATAATTTAAAGATTTTCATAATTTAAAGATTTTAATAATTGATTAATATAATGTGACAAAATACTAAACTTTATATAATAAAATTAAAAAGGTTAACAAATAGAATATTTTTTTGTTATTGTATGGTTAATAGTGCTATATCAGGCTGTAGATGATGTAAATATTTATTTTTTAATAAAAAACCTCTAAGTAAACTTGAAGGTTTAAAATAGGTGTGGATTGTTCCTAAGTTTCTGGAGAACCGTTGTGTTTCTTTAATTAATTTTTTATAAAAATTTATAATAAAAAAACCTCTAAGTAAAGTTGAAGGTTTAAAATAGGTGTGGATCGTTCCTAAGTTTCTGGAGAACTGCTGTATTTCTTTAATTAATTTTTTATAAAAATTTATAATAAAAAAACCTCCAAGTATAACTTGAAGGTTTAAAAGAGGTGTCGAGCGGATTCGAACCGCTGTAGCAGCTTTTGCAGAGCTGAGCCTAGCCACTCGGCCACGACACCTTATATTTCCTGTGTTTAAGGCTTATAAAAGCTAAACTTAAACAGGAGGTTATTTTTTGATGACTGCAAATGTAAAAAATTTTATGCTCATTCGCTATTTACAAGCTATTTTTTACGCTTTTCGGTCATTTTTATCGTAACCATTTCAACATCACCGCCAATAGGAGGGTTTAATTTACTCACACAAATACTTGCCTTCTTAATAAGTTTATCTTCCTTAAAAATTCTAACCAAAATGCGCTTAGCTACTGTTTCCAATAGCTTAGACGGTTTTAACATTTCTTCTCGTACGATTCTGTTTAAAAAAACATAATCAACCGTATCGCTTAAGGCATCCGTTTTAGCCGAGATTTTTAAATTGGCTTTAACTTCCAAATCCACGCGATAATCGCAACCAATTTTTGTTTCTTCCTTTAAACAGCCATGATGCGCAAAAACCCTGATATTTTCAACTTTTATAATTCCCAAAACAAATTCTTTTCAACAAAAATAATACACTATAATTTAATAACTTTGCTTTTTATTTTTAAATATGTCTGAAGAATTAAAACCACTCAATTTTATTGAGCATATCATAGAAGAAGATCTCGCTAATGGATTAGAAAAGGAAGCTTTACGCTTTCGTTTTCCACCAGAGCCAAATGGCTATTTACATATTGGTCATACCAAAGCCATTGGAATTAGTTTTGGTTTGGGTGAAAAATATAATGCGCCTGTAAACCTTCGTTTTGACGATACTAATCCTGAAAAGGAAGAACAGGAATATGTAGACGCCATTAAAGAAGATATTTCTTGGTTAGGCTACAAATGGGCAAACGAGTTGTATTCATCCGATTATTTTCAGCAGTTATTTGATTGGGCTGTTTTGTTAATAAAAGAGGGAAAGGCCTATGTAGACTCGCAGTCTAGCGAAGCTATAGCGGAACAAAAAGGAACGCCAACCCAACCAGGTGTTGATGGACCGTTTAGAAATAGGAGTGTGGAACAGAATTTGGATTTGTTTCAAGCAATGAAAGATGGCAAATTCGACGAAGGTACACACGTACTTCGTGCTAAAATTGATATGAAACATCCAAACATGTTGATGCGGGATCCGTTGATGTATCGAATTTTAAAGAGAGCACATCACAGAACAGGAAACGATTGGTGTAT
>Ga0209075_1000546_pt1 | contig 36974 bp, 42 predicted proteins | sample Stecom2011_FD_187523 | JGI IMG/M metagenome (GOLD analysis project Ga0209075, IMG submission 187523) | Agricultural soil microbial communities from Utah to study Nitrogen management - Steer compost 2011 (SPAdes) (version 2) | ecosystem: Environmental > Terrestrial > Soil > Agricultural land...
CGAAGGGGATGATCAGCAGGACCCCATCGCCGATGCGGCCCGGGGGGTTCTCGACGGCCATATTGTGCTGTCCAGGCGACTGGCAGAAGAGGGACACTATCCCGCCATCGACGTGGAGGCTTCCATCAGCCGGGTCATGCCCCAGGTGGTGGCCCATGAGCATCTGAAGGCGGCGCAGCGCTTCAAGCAGTTATATGCCCGCTATGAGCAGACCCGTGACCTCCTGAGTGTGGGCGCCTATACTCCGGGGGCGGATCCGGAAACGGATTTGGCGATCGACCGCTATCCCCATATGCGTGCCTTCTTGCGCCAGGATTTGAACGAACAAGCGGCCTTTAACGATTGTGCGGAGCGTCTGCAGGCGCTTTTGCAGCCCAGCAAGCCGCCCCAGCAGGAAGCTCGTCCCCATGAACACTAAGACGCCCGTGAAGACGAGTAGTACGGCAGATGGCTAGTCCCAAACGCTCCCAACGGCTCCAGATTGTCTTGCAGTTGGCACAGCAGAAGGAAGAAGCGGCCCAGCAGGAGTTATTACAGGCCCATACCCGGTTGCAACGGGAGCAAGACAAACTGGTCCAGTTGCAACAATACCAGGCTGAATATGTGGATAATCTCAAGGCCCAGACTGGCCGCCAAATGTCAGCCTTGCAGTACCAGACCATGACGCAGTTTATCAGTCGGCTGTCCGTGGCGATTTCCGAGCAGCGTCGTCAGATCCAGATGGTGGGGATGGCGGTGGAGCGGGTAGAGGCGAAGTGGCGCGAGCTCTACCAGAAACGTCAGAAGATGGGAGAGCTGATCGAACGTTACAAAATGGAGGAAGCGCGGGAACAGGATCTGCGGGAACAAAAACTGTTGGACGAAGCTTCCCTGCAGATCGCAATGCGTCGGCGCTAGCTTCCCGGCTGGAATGGCAGTGGAACTGTCGGAAACAGGGGGCACATCCCCAAAAAGTGAGAACCAGCTACAATCTGCCAACTCCAATCCCCTATAGAATCTCTATTCATAACTAACTGATTGATTCGATAGGCCAAGCCGGTGTCAGACGGCCTCAAGGTCTTGAGGCTCAGGCCATCAGGAAGCTGCTGAACTTGAACTAACGAATTGACTGTCCAGTTCACTGGCGCGTAAGTTACAGCGCCTTTGCAGAGCACTACTTTATCAAGCATGTACAGTAGATTGGTCAACCGACTCTTAGGTAGAGAGAACCGTATGTCCATCAGTACCCAGAAATCGTCGGATGGCAGTGTCCTGACGATTAAGATCCAAGGCCGCTTCGATTTCAGCTCCCACCAGGAGTTCCGTGATGCCTATGAAAGTGCTGACAGCAGCATCATGGAATACCAGATCGACATGTCCGAAACCACCTATCTGGATAGTTCTGCGTTGGGCATGCTGCTGTTGCTCCGGGACTTTGCCGGTGGCGATAATGCCCAGATCACAATCTCCAACTGCAACAGCGATGTGCGCCGGATTTTGACAATTTCCAATTTCGAGCAACTGTTCAGGATCCAGTAGCACCTGATATGGGCGGCAGTGGTCCCCCATCCTGTTCCGCCTCTCGATCCGGGACAGTGAGGCAGTTCAGGTGTGCCTGGTGTAGGAAAGGCTGAAGGTGATGGAACAGGAACCGCTTAAGATCTTGATCGCGGAAGATAACGACACCGACCGGATGATTCTGCAGAGAATTATTTTCCGGCTGGGACACACCGTGGTCAGTGCCCGGGACGGGCTGGAAGCGACTGAACTCTATGAGCGGGAGAAACCGCAGATTGTTCTGCTGGATGTCCTGATGCCCCGGATGGACGGTTTGGTCGCCGCCCGTCGTCTGAAAGAAATGGCCGGGGAGGATCTGGTACCGATTATTTTCCTCACCTCCTTAAGTGACGCCGAGTCTCTGGCGAAATGCCTGGACGCCGGCGGTGATGATTTTCTCTCCAAGCCCTATAACCCCGTGGTGCTCAAAGCCAAGATCCAGGCGTTCAACCGGATGCGGCTCATGCACCGGACCTTGTTGCACCAACGCGACCAGATCTCGCTCCATCACGAGCATATGCTGCGGGAGCAGCAGGTGGCCAAGACGGTCTTCGACAATATTGCCCATCTGGGTTGCTTGCAGGCGCGCAATATCCGCTATTTCCTGTCACCCATGGCGGTGTTCAATGGTGATGTCTTGCTGGCGGCCCTGAAGCCTTCCGGTGGCATGCACGTGCTTCTGGGAGATTTCACCGGACACGGTCTGCCCGCGGCCATCGGTGCGATGCCCCTGGCGGAAATCTTCTATGGCATGACCGGCAAGGGTTTTTCCATGACGGATGTGCTGCGGGAAATCAACCAGAAGCTCAAGAAGAATCTGCCCCCTGGCTTCTTTTGCTGTGCGGCCATGCTCGACCTGAACTTTTCACGGCGCGAGCTTGAAGTCTGGATGGGAGGCATGCCGGCCAGCTTTTTGTGGCGCGGGGGCGAGCTCAGTGTCTTGCCATCCAACCATTTGCCGCTGGGGGTGTTGGAGGCCAAGGCATTTAAGACCAACACTTACAAGTTCGAGCTCAGTGAGGGGGATCGCATTTTTCTCTGGTCTGACGGCATTGTGGAGGCGCGCAGCCCGGATGGCGAATTATTCGGCGAAGAGCGGCTGCGTCAAGTCTTCGAGGAGACCAACCATCCGAGCTTATTGTTTGATGAAGTGCACCAGCGCGTTATCCGGTTTATGGGGGAGTCGGAGCGAAGCGATGACCTGAGCATGGTGGAGGTCACCATGATGCCGGAGGATGCGCTGGGTATCGAGGCGGATCAGATATCCGGCAGCGCTATCAAGGGGCCGGAGAGTTGGGAGTTCACCTACAAGATCGAAGGCAAGACCCTCGGCGAGTTCAATCCGGTTCCGCTGATCCTGCACAATATCCTCGAGATGCCCCCCGTTCGGGCCTATAGCGGCCAGATTTATACGGTGCTGACGGAGCTTTATTCCAATGCATTGGAGCATGGCGTGCTGGGATTGTCTTCGGCGCAAAAGCAAACGCCGGGAGGCTTCCTGGAATATTATCAGGAGCGGGAGCGCCGGCTGAAGGAGATCACCTGTGGCTGGATCCAGTTCCGAATCCGGCACCGGCCCGAGGCCGGAGGTGGCGTGTTGCTCATCCGGGTTGAGGATAGTGGCCCTGGATTTGATTACCATGCGTTTGCCAGGTCTGCTCCTGTGGAAGACAGTTACAGCGGGCGTGGCATTCCCCTGTTGTGTGGTATATGCCGCAGGCTGGAATATTTTGGCTGCGGGAATATGGTAGAGGCCGAGTTTGCGTGGATAAAAGCCTGAGTCAGACACCGCAGACTGTGTAGATGGATAAAAGAGTAAATGACGACCAATACAGAACATCTTGATCTTGGAGCTTTGGCTGAGTTACGGGAAGTGATGGAAGAGGAATTTGCCCTTTTGCTGCGGACTTTCCTGAAAGACTCGGTAATTCGGATCGGCCAGATCCGGGAAACGCTGGAAAAAGGGCAGGTTGAAGAGTTCGGACGCGCCTGCCATAGCCTGAAAGGCAGTTGCAGCAATGTGGGTGCGCCGTTACTGGCGGATTATTGCCTGCAGGGGGAGCGTATGGGGCGGGAGGGCGACTTGAGCCAGGGGCCGGCCCTGATGCAGGCGATTGAAGACGAGTTTGCCCTAGTACGGGAATTGCTGCAGGAGTACCTTTAAAGGTTTGTCGCCTGGTTCCAACCTTGAGCCGATCTCCCAGGAACCTGCTTTGGGCCAGTTGGCCCGGAATCTGCATCAGTTACTTCCAACGATGGTTGTTGCCGCTTTTACGGAAGCGGTTTGAGGAGTGATGGAATGGCTGTGAGCCCAAATATCTTCATGCTTGATATCCAGACTTCGGGCAAGCCTGATGCGGCTTCCAGAAATGGACGCCAGAAGGCGGCCGCCGGAGCCGATTTCGGTTCCTTGCTCTCCCAGCGCATGCAGTCTGGCCCCAAGGCTTCTCCTGCGGCTCCTTCCCAGCGAACCGAGCCGACTGGCAGGGCAGCGCAAGATAACCGGGAGCGGTCTGTAGAGCGGGAAAGGAATACCAAGCCGTCGGCCGGGGAGACCCGTCAGAAGGCAACGGAAGGGGCACGGCGCCCCCAGGAGCAGGACAATGAGCCCCAAGCCACAGGCGGAAATAACTTGCCGCCCGAGGTCCAGGCTCTGCCGGTGGCGGGCCAGATGAGCCTGGCGTCTCCTAAAGGAGGGACCAGTGGAGAAGGGGGAGTCCTGTTGGCGAACCAGACAGGGTTTGCCCAATCCCTTCAGGTAACCCAGGAAGGGTTGGCGGTTGAGGAAGGGCTGGAAGGCTTGGGCCTGGAGGAGCAGGGGCTGGACCTGAACCTGGATGGGGAGGCCCTGTTAAAGTCTGAAAGCACCAGCAAACTGCTGGATCTGGCGACCAAGGGCACAGCATCAGATTTCAAGCTGCAGCTACAAAGCCTGAATGCCGCCACCACCCTGTCCGCAGCGGGTGTCCGTGAAGCCCAGCCCCCTCTGACCCAGTATACGACCAGTGTGCAGGTCCCTTTCCAAGATCCAAAATGGGGCGAGCAGATGGTCAATAAGGTACTCTGGCTAAGCAGTCAGAGCCTGAAGAGTGCGGAAATACATCTGAATCCGGCGGAACTGGGGCCTGTTAAACTGGAGATTCAGGTTCATCAGGACCAGGCAACTGTCCAGGTACAGGCCCAGAATGCCAGTGTACGGGAAGCGCTGGAGCTGCAGGTGCACCGCCTGCGGGAAGCCCTGGCCAACAACGGCCTGGGATTGGCCCAGTTTGATGTCTCCGCCCAGTCCGGCCAGCAGCAGGAGCAGCAGGCGGAATCTTCATCCCAACTGCATAGTACGGGAAGCCTGGCGGAGGCTGGGGAGGAGGATTTGGCCTCCGACCAGCAGATCCTGGAAACGGGGCTGCCCGGTTTAATCAATACTTACGTATAATCCCTTCCTGAGCTGAGCGTTCAACGACGAATTTTTGTCGTTGAACGCCCTTTCTCGTGTGGACCCGACGAGTCGGTGGTCCAATCTTCTCTCTGCATCTTGCGGCAACTGAACTACACTGTATGCAAACTGCGGCGTCAGAGGCTGCCCAACGCTGGGAGCCTATTCCTTGGCACCGTGCTTGCCAATTGGCATAGTGCTTGCTGAAGATACACTTAAGTAGTAGATGGTGACGGTTATTTGACATGACGGCAGGCAATAGAAAGCAAGCTGGAAATGTGACGGCAACAGGGGCCCAAGAGCCCGGTAAAAACAAGCTGATACTGCTGATTGTCGGAGTCGTGCTGATGACCATGGTGGTTTCGGCGTTGATGACGTGGGTCCTCTTGTCAGACTCCGATTCCGGGACAGACGAAGCCCTGGCAAGAGAGGCCGGGCAGAAGGCGCTCTACCTGGACTTGTCGCCGGCCTTCCTGGTGACCCTCAATCACCTGGAAAGGCAGCGTTACATGCAGGTTTTTGTAACGGCCCTGGCCCGTGATCCCAAAGCCCTGCGGGTGATGGAGCAGCACCTGCCGTTGATCCGCCATGAGCTGAACTTGCTGTTCGGGGGGCAGGATTTTGAAGTTCTCCTGACAGACGAAGGGAAGCAGGCCTTGAGACAGGAGTCCAAAGACCTCATCAATGAACTTCTGAGGCGGGAGTCACCTGGCGCGACTATCGAGCAGGTGCTATTCACTAACTTCGTCATGCAGTAGATGCCATATGCAGGATCTATTATCACAAGATGAAATCGACGCCCTCTTGCATGGGGTGGACGATGGAGAGATCGAAACCGAAGACGATACCGACTATACCGGTGTCCGGGTCTATGATCTAACCAGCCAGGATCGGATCGTCCGTGGTCGGATGCCGACCTTGGAAATGATCAATGAACGTTTTGCCCGCTACACCCGGATTAGTCTGTTTAACCTGTTGCGCCGCACTGCAGACGTGGCCTCGGGCGGTATCCAGATCCTCAAGTTTGGCGAATACATTCATACCCTGTACGTTCCGACTAGTCTGAACCTGGTGAAGATTCGCCCCTTACGGGGGACGAGTCTGTTCATCCTGGATGCCAAGTTGGTGTTCAAACTGGTGGACAACTTTTTCGGCGGTGACGGCCGGCACGCCAAGATTGAGGGGCGGGAATTTACCCCGACCGAGATCCGGATCGTGCAAATGGTGTTGGAGCAGGTCTTCCAGGACATGAAAGAGGCCTGGAATGCGGTGATGAAGGTGGACTTCGAGTACATCAACTCGGAGGTCAACCCTGCCATGGCTAACATCGTCAGCCCCAGCGAGGTGGTGGTAGTCAGTACCTTCCACATAGAGCTGGACGGGGGTGGCGGCGATATGCACGTGGCCATTCCCTATTCCATGATCGAGCCGATCCGGGAAGTGCTTGATGCCGGTGTGCAAAGTGATGTGGACGATGTGGACGAACGCTGGATCAATGCCCTGCAGCAGGACATCATGGAAGCCAAGGTGCCCATCAATGCCACCGTGGTCGAGCGCAAGATTTCCCTGCGTGAGGTTGCCAAATTCAAGCCCGGGGATGTGATTCCGGTGGAAATGCCGGAGTGTGTAACCCTAAAGGCCAATGGGGTTCCGGTTTTTCGAGCCAAGCTGGGCTCTAGCAATGAAAATCTGGCACTGAAAATTATCGAACGAGTCAAACGTCCCAGTGGGTCACTGGGTAAGGAGTCGGAATGGCTGAAAACGAACGACCACAAGACGATCTGACACCGGAAAACACCAACAACAGCGAGGATTCGCTGGCGGATGAGTGGGCTGCGGCCTTGCAGGAGCAAACCGGCGCAAGCACCAACCTGGACGATGAATGGGCGGCCGCTCTGGCGGAAGCAGAGGCTGCCGAACAGAAAACCAGTTCATCTGCGAGTGGCGGTATGCAGCAGAACAATGTGAAAACGGCTCCCCTGGAAAGTTTCGATGGGGAGGAAGAGCAAGACTCCCGGACACCGCCGGATTTGGATGTGATCCTGGATATTCCGGTGACCATTTCCATGGAGGTTGGCAATACCCAGATTGCGATCCGTAACCTGCTGCAATTGAACCAGGGATCGGTCATTGAGTTGGATCGCCTGGCGGGGGAGCCCCTGGATGTCCTGGTGAATGGTACCTTGATTGCCCACGGAGAGGTGGTCATGGTGAACGAGAAGTTCGGCATCCGCCTGACCGACGTGGTCAGCCCTTCCGAGCGAATCAAGAAGCTGCGCTGATGAACCGGAAGACTATCCAGAGAACTTGGTTGGCCTTGGGCCTGGGAGCGGCCCTGGCGTTGGGCAACAGTGCCTGGAGCCAGGAAGAAGGGACTGCCGCCTCGCAGCCGCAGGCAGGGGAAGTTGTGGCTCCCCAGGAACCGAACGGGGCCAGTCCGGAGGGCGCAGAGGCTGCTCCGGATGTTCAGCCAGAGATACCGGCAGCATATGCTGAGGCGACCGCGCCGGCTTCGGAACCGGCGCTTAAACGTGGCCAGCCGCCACATCCGGCCAGTGGCAAGACCCTGTTTAACGTGATGGCCGCGCTGGTTGCGGTGATCGTGATGATCTTTGCCACCGGTTGGCTGCTCAAGCGGTTCTCCGGGTTCAGCACCTTGAACAACCGGCACTTGAAGATCCACGCCTCCCTGTCGGTTGGAGCCCGTGAGCGGATTGTCTTGATTGAAGTCGGCGGTGAGCAGATTCTGGTCGGCGTCACCCCGCAACAGATCAACCATCTGCATACCCTGAAAGAGCCTGTGGTTAGCCCCGCCGCTCCGGCCCAGGGCGAGTTTGCACAACGCCTGCAGGCGATTCTCCGTAAGGGCAAGACGGAATGAAGTTGAGTCGATTGATCCCCTTGGGGATGGTGCTGCTGGCTGCTTTGGGGTGGAGCCAGGGGGCCTGGGCCCAGGCCGGTATTCCTGCTTTTAGCATGGAAACACTTCCGGATGGTACCGAAGAGTACTCGGTAACCATCCAGGTTCTGGCGCTGATGACGGCGCTGACCTTTATTCCGGCTTTCTTGATGATGGCGACGTCCTTTACCCGCATCATCATTGTGTTTGCCATCCTGCGCCAGGCCATAGGGCTGCAGCAAACGCCGTCCAACCAGATCCTGATAGGTATTGCCCTGTTCCTGACCTTTTTCGTCATGGCCCCGGTGTTCGACCGGATTAACGAAACCGCTTTGCAACCTTACCTCAACGAAGAAGTCGGCTCCCTGGAAGCCTTGCAGCGGGCCTCGCTGCCCATGCGGGATTTCATGCTGGCCCAAACCAGGGAGGATGACCTGGCCCTGTTTATCCGCCTGGCGGGCGATACCCGGTATGAATCCCCCGAGCAGGTTCCCTTTACGGTCCTGATGCCGGCCTTCGTTACCAGTGAACTCAAGACTGCCTTTCAAATCGGCTTCTTGCTGTTTATTCCATTTCTCATCATCGACTTGGTGGTTGCCAGTGTCCTGATGGCCATGGGGATGATGATGCTGTCGCCACTGATTATTTCCCTGCCGTTCAAGATCATGCTGTTTGTTCTGGTGGATGGCTGGGCGCTGATTATTGGAACCTTGGCCGCCAGTTTCGGCGTGTAGTGCCTATGAGTCCGGTCATCGCCCATGAAAAAACACAAAAGGGGGAGGTAGCCCATGACGCCTGAAGTGACCCTCGATATTTTCCGGGAGGCGCTGTTCCTCATCGTGTTGATCGTTTGCGTGATCATCCTGCCCAGCTTGATCGTGGGGCTGATCGTGAGCGTGTTCCAGGCCGCCACCCAGATCAACGAACAGACTTTAAGTTTCCTGCCGCGGTTGATTGTAACCCTGTTGATGGTGATCTTTGCCGGGCCCTGGATGCTGCAGCAACTGATGGAATATACCAACCGGCTGATCATGGAGATTCCGGCGCTGATTGGATAGCGCCGGATACTGTAGGGGGTCTTCATGCCGGAGTGGAGCAGTCTTGAAATCAGCAGCTGGGTTGGGCGTCACCTCTGGCCGCTGTTTCGTATTGCCAGTTTCCTGATGATCGTTCCTCTCTTTGGTAACCAGATGGTGCCGATGCGGGTAAGGCTGGGCCTGGCCCTGTTGCTGACCATGGTCGTGGTGCCCAACCTGGGGCCTATGCCTTTGGTTGATGCGCTGTCCTGGCAATCCGTGGAGATTATCCTGTACCAGGTCATGGTCGGCGTCGGGATGGGGTTTATGGTGATGGTCCTGTTCCAGTTGTTTGTGGTGGCCGGGCAGATTATCGCCATGCAGATGGGCCTAGGGTTTGCCTCCATGATGGATCCGGGCAACGGCGTGTCGGTCACCGTGCTCTCCCAGTTCTACCTGATGCTGGTGAGCCTGGTGTTCCTGGGGATGAATGGCCATTTGGTGCTGATTGAGGTGCTGGTGGAGAGCTTCCGCACCATTCCCATTGGGCAGCAGGGCTTTGCGAGCGAGGGGCTGGTCCAGTTGTTTTCCATGTTGAGCTGGATGTTTGTTGGCGCCTTGATGATTGCACTGCCGGTGGTGACCGCCTTGCTGATCGTGAATATTGCTTTCGGTGTGATGACCCGGGCGGCGCCCCAAATGAACATTTTCAGCCTTGGTTTTCCCGTCACCCTGATCTTCGGCCTGTTTGTGGTCTGGGTCAGCATGAGCGGCTTTTTGCCCCAGTTTCAACTGTTGACGGAAGAGATGTTTGCGATGCTCAAGTTCGTCATCGGCTCTTACTAAGGGCATGGCCTGGTAGAAATAGATCGTGGCAGAAGAGAACGACAGCAGTCAGGACAAAACCGAAGAGGCCACCCCCCGAAAACTTGAAAAGGCTCGGGAGGAGGGCCAGGCTCCGCGTTCCAAGGAGCTCAGCACCATGGCTGTGCTCATGGCGGGGGCGGCGGGCTTGCTGATGTTCGGCAATATGATTGCCAGGGCCCTGGAAGATGCCATGAAGCATAGCTTCCAGATCCCCCGCGAAGCCATCTTCGATACCAAGCAGATGGTGATCTATCTGGCTCAGGCAACGGCAGAGGCGGCCTGGGCGCTCGGGCCCTTTATGGCGCTCTTGCTGCTTGCAGCCATTGTCGGACCCATTGGCTTGGGGGGCTGGCTCTTTTCCGGCAAGGCGGCGATGCCCAAGTTCAGCCGCCTGGATCCCCTGAAAGGCCTCAAGCGCATGTTTTCCCTGAAGTCGCTGGTGGAGCTGGGCAAGGCCATCCTTAAAGTCTTGCTGGTGGGCACGGTAGCGATCCTGGTCCTGAAGGCCTGGACGCCCGACCTGCTACAAATTGGCATGGAGCCGATCAAGCAGGCCATGCAGCACGCTACCATGACCGTGGCCTGGGCGTTTTTGATCATGTCGGCGGCAACCATTGTGATTGCGGCAATTGATGTACCCTTCCAGCTCTTCGATTACAAGAAGAACATGCGGATGACCAAGCAGGAGGTCAAGGACGAATACAAGGATACGGAAGGGAAGCCCGAAGTGAAGGGGCGCTTGCGCCAGCTGCAGCGGGAGATGGCCTATCGCCGCATGATGCAGGACGTGCCGACGGCCGATGTGGTGATCACCAACCCGACCCACTATGCCGTGGCCCTCAAGTACGATGGCAAATCCATGGGTGCGCCCATTGTCGTGGCCAAGGGGGCCGATCATATTTCCTTCAAGATCCGGGAAGTGGCAGCCGCCAACAATGTGGAGATCCTGAGTTCACCGCCGCTGGCCCGGGCGGTCTACCACAGCACGGAAATCGGCGACGAAATTCCCGCCGGCCTTTACATGGCGGTGGCACAAGTGCTGGCCTATGTCTTCCAGTTGCGCCAGTTCCGTAAAGGGCAGGGGCCGCGTCCGGACAAACTGCGGGATGTGCCCATTCCCGAGGATCTGCGTCGGGATAGCTAAAGAAATGGTAAGTTTAAATTTCCGGCCACAGCTGCAAGAATAAGGGACGTAGATCACCGGACCTGGATGCGGCAAGTTTATCGGCCCGTATTCAGTGGTGGCTCTGCCAGACTTTCTCAGATTTCCCTGTAGTTGTGTGTCATTCTGGTCCTGTCTTGCCGTCATTGGATCCGAACTTTTTTTGACATGCACCTCTCAATGCCAGGAACGGCGTGCTCCTCTGGCAGTCCTTCCCTCCGGGTATCACTCACTGCGTTCACTTAGAAGTCTTAAAGTAGCGTATCAAGTCATTCTTTCGGAATAAGAACCAAATGATGAGCACGTTTAAGAAACTAACCGCCAGTGTGTTTGTGTTGTCCCTGACGGCTTGCGCGAGCCAAGCGCCCCAGTCAAACGTTGGTTTGGCTTCCCTTTCTTCCATGTCCCCTGCATCCTATGACACCACTGTGGCAGACGACCGGGTCGTTCGTCTGGAATTGGAGCCGAAAGCCAAGGAAGAGCCTGGTCTGCTGGGGCGAGTTGTGAAAACCGTTGCCGGTGTGGCGGCGCCTGCCATCGGAATGTACCGCGTGGCTACCGGCATGGTGGCGGATACCGTGGTTCTGGCCGCCATTGAGACTGCGGCTGCCAAACTGGCCGTGGAAGAGAGTGTTTCCAGTGCGTTGGATCAGGCGGACTTGCAACAGTTGAACCAGCTGGTGCTGATCAAGGATCAAGCCGCTGACGCCGTTGCGGCTGAGGTGGATGATGCCGTTCGGCAGATCCATGGCGTGGATGCCCTGCAGCTGATCAGCCAGGTCGATGCCCAATACAGTGGCGCGCAAAATATCCAGAATACCATCTGTACCAACGCCAATCCCCAGCACCTGGCCCGTTTGCAATCCGTGGGATCAGACGCCGGCCAAGGTTGGATTGATCTTGGCTACGACGTTCAGGTTAGCGGCAGTGCCCCCCAGCCCTTGATCATCCAAGCAAGCGACTTTGGTTCCCTGTGCAGCCAAACCGCTGACCAAAATGCTCCGAAGCTTCGCAATAAGCAGGAAATCTCCTGATCCGCACCTAAGATCCGAGGCGTGCAGCATACGGTTGCTTCCGTATGGTGGTCTGCAAGCGCCCGGGCCGACGAAGAACGGCACCTCTGAAAGACAGGGCAAGGGAAGCCGGTTGCCTTAGTCTTTCCCTGGTCTTCTCCTGGCAGACACCTTCCTGTTACTGGCTGATCGATGGGCAGGGGCTATTGGGCGGCAGGACAACATCGCCTACCCGGATATCCCTCTGTTCAAAAAATCCCCAGTTCACCTCCAGTGCCATCCTGTACTCAACGCCTGCACTGTAAACCGGGCAATCCCGTCGGTCCGGACTCAGGCAAGGTTGCATGAACTGGATCCGTAAAATCTTTCCATCTTCCCCGATAAAGGCCGCATCCAAAGGAATGCGAGTACGGTACATCCAAAGGCCGTGGCTTTTGGGTTGAGGGGCCGGATACAGGAAGATCATACCGCCGTCGGCCGCTAGCCAGGTGCGTTCCATCAGGCCAAAGGCCCGTTGTTCGGGAGTTGAGGCCACTTCAACGGGAATGGCATGGTTTTGGTTTTGGGTTTGTATGCAGAGGGTGGCCCGCTCGAAGGTGGGTGGTTGGGGTTCGCTTCCCACCGCACAGCTGGCGAGTGTCAGACAAAGGCTTGAAATGACGGTTCGACAGGTAGGGCGTGGCCGCATAATCCTCTCCTGAGTGTTAGGGCTTTCTGGTCATTCTTCAGGCAGTGAGTGGCAGTATTTCTTACTGGCAACAAAAAAGGGCAGCGTTGCGGCTGCCCTTTTGAGATCCGAACCGGCCAGGCCGGGTTGGATCAGTTGTTTAGCAAGGCTTAGATCGCAGTTACGTTGTCCGCCTGCGGGCCTTTTTTGCCCTGGGAGACAGTGAACTGAACGCGTTGGCCTTCGGACAGGGTTTTGAAGCCTGAACCGCTGATAGCACTGTAGTGAACGAATACGTCAGGGCCGGAATCCTGAGTGATGAATCCAAAGCCTTTGGTTTCGTTGAAGAATTTAACGGTGCCGGTAGAAACGTTTGACATTACCTAATCCTGTAACTGAGAGATATAGCTTTAAGTGAGCAGAGAAATTGCAGGTATTACTTTCTCAGATCAGGACGAGGCACTACGGGCAATACGTCTGTTTGATGAAAATAAACATCACTGAAATTTTTCTAGCTCTGAGCAGTATACACAAGGGAATCTAGGCGTCAAAGAATATCCCATGAGATTTTTGTAAGGATGCCAGGAAAACCATCGGGAAGATCAAGGGGCATGGCTGAAGTGGGCACTTCAGGTTGAAGGGGCCGGGGAGGAAAGCCGAGCGAACTGGGCAAGGAGATGAAGCTCAAGAGATCGAAGGCAATAGCTCATAGACAAAGCCCACAACCCAACCCCAAATCAGGTGCAGCAATAAAGCAAAGAGAGGGGCCCAGAGTCCCTTCTGCAGGGCGAAATAGCCATTGCCGGCCAAAGGCATGGTGAGAACCATCATCACAAGCCAGGCAAACAGGCAGAATCCTATGGCAAAGTTGCGGGCAGAATGGACGGACTCCTTGGTGGCGGCAAGGGTATAGAGAAAGCTCCAAATCAGGCTGAAGATGAGAAAGTGAATGGCCCAGCCAATGATGGGGGAGACCAAAAACGGATTTTTTCGAAGGGAGACCTCCCCCAGCAAGGGCATGGTGTTGAGGCTAAAGGAGAGGCCGGCCAGGTCTGTGAGCAGGAATACCAGCAGAATGGCCATGGTGGCGATCAGGCTTGCGACCAGTCCCCGCAGTATGTCGAACATCTTCTCTCTCCTTGTGATTGGAATGGCCTGTCCGGCTCATCCGGCTATCAATAATTAAAAACTGTTTAGAGTGGCGAGCAAAATCCACGGAGGGCGTTATGGCAAGAAAAGGCAGAAAACTCGGGGCCGGACAAAATAAGGGGCGGGCAGAAAAGCAGGGGCTCAGTCAGGAAAACAGAAGCTTGGAACGGGTAAAGGGGGAGGGGAGGAGCCCCCCTCCCGGCTTACCGTTACTGCTGGATGCTTTTTTCGACATCACCAAGGGTTTGATATTCGTTGGGAGAAATTTGCTGATACTCCTGGGGATTGTATTGGCCGGCCTGTTCTACCTGGGCAGGATCCGTGGCTGAACTCCACACCAGCTGGTTGTTTTGCAGGCTGAGGTCATCCAGGGGGATCAGGACCTTATCGCCTCCCATGCCGAAGAAGCCACCGCCGACGGAGACCACGACGCCAATCTCAGAGCGATCCTGGCGAATCACCACCTGATCCACATCGCCCACTTCCTCACCGTTGGCATTCACCACTTGTTGATCTTCCAATTGGTCAATACCGAGACTTTGCAGGGGATCAGTTTCTGCACTTTGGGCTTGCTCGACCTGCGGATCAGGCTCCGGCGGAATACCAGCAGCCGGGGCTTCCAGTTGCTCGATTTCCTGTACATCTACATCGGCCCCTTCAGGGCGCTGTACGTTGACCTCTGGTTCGGCCTGGGTCACCTGAACTTCCGGCTGGGCTTGCTGCACCTGAACGTCTGCCCGGTCAGGCTGATCCACTTGTACTTCGGCTTGCTGCTGAGGCTCCTCCATCACCACTTCCGGTGTGGCGGGCTGGACGGAAACCTGGGGTTCGGGTTGTTGAACCTGAACATCGGGTTGTCCCTGCTGAATAGCCACTTCCGGTGGTTGCTGCTGAACCTGAACATCGGGTTCCGGCTGTTGCACGCTGACATTGGGATCAGGCTGGACAACCTCTACTTCCGGTTCGGGCACATTCACACTGACCTCGGGCTCGGGCTGCTTGACGATCACCTTGGGTTTTTGCTGCTCTACGGAAACTTCAGGTTGCTGCTGTTGAACCGCGACTTCCGGTGGACGCTGTTGGACGGACACATCCGGCTCGGCCGGGTTGACCTGGACCTGGGGGCGCTGTTGCTCCACGGCGATCCGCGGTTGCTGGGCGCCGACAATCACCTCTGACTCCTGGCTGCCCGGTTGGCTGGCCTGGGCTTCAGGGGTGCTTGGCTGGCCGCTTGTCTGCTGGAGTGCGCTGACAAGTTGGCGGAATTCTTCTTCGTTCAAACTCTTGCTGTTGTCCTCGTCGAACCGGGACAGGACCTTCTCCTCATCCAGGTTGGCCTGGCTCAGGGGCTCTTGCAACTCGCTTTCCACCTCATCCCAGCTCAGCTGCTGATCCCGGTTTTTGTCGACCTGGCTGAAATCTTGGGTGATCTCTTGTCCACCGGGGGAGGGTTGCTGCTGGGAGGTGGACTGGGAGAACGCGGGAGCGCTCATCAGCAACAGGGTCGCTGCACTTAAGGTCGTGATTCGCCGACCTGCTTTATGTCGAAATGGATTGTCCATGTTCAAGGTCCTCCTCGTACGCCTGAACGACTCCGGAATTGGAGTAAAGCATCGCCCCAGGCTCCTTTCGGAGGGGGCGGATTGGAGGCTGATGGGCCTGGCCGGTGCTGCCGCCAGGACAGCCCGTTGCTTTGTTAAATGTAGGCTTTAACGGCTTTTATCCTTAGTGGAGGAAGTGAACTTTTGTCCATAAAAACAAAATCTTATGTTGTGTTTTTGAAAGTCCTGCCGGTGTGCGCTGCCATGGGCTTTCAGGTTTCTCTTCGTCTGCCTGGCATTAGGATAATTCCAAAGATAAACAGCAACTTAAATTAATGGCCTGGAATTTGCAGAACCTATTGGAAATACATGTTGATCGTCGGCTTTTTGACGAGCCGGGAAGTTTTTGGGTTTCAGGTTTATGGATCGCGCGCTGGTTTTAAACAACATTAGAGGCTTGAGCCGAGGAAATCTGGGGATTCCTCTGCTGGTGATCGTCATCCTGGGCATGATGACCTTGCCCATTCCCCCGTTCCTGCTCGACGTCTTCTTTACCTTCAATATCGCGCTCTCCATTGTGGTGCTGCTGGTGTGTGTCTACGCCATGCGGCCTATGGACTTTGCCGTTTTCCCGACGGTGCTGCTGGTGGCCACGCTGCTGCGGCTGGCGCTTAACGTCGCCTCCACCCGGGTGGTGCTGCTGCATGGCCATGAGGGCGGTGACGCCGCCGGTAAGGTGATTGAGGCCTTCGGTGAGGTGGTGATTGGCGGTAACTACGCCGTGGGGGTGGTGGTCTTCGCCATTTTGATGATCATCAACTTTGTGGTTATCACCAAAGGTGCTGGCCGGGTTTCCGAGGTGAGTGCGCGCTTTACCCTGGATGCAATGCCCGGCAAGCAAATGGCTATTGATGCTGATCTTAATGCGGGCATTATCGACCAGGAAGAAGCCAAGGCGCGTCGCCAGGAAGTCGCCCAGGAAGCAGACTTCTACGGTTCCATGGATGGTGCCAGCAAGTTTGTGAAGGGCGACGCCATCGCCGGCCTGCTCATTCTTTTTATCAACCTGCTGGCGGGCATGGCGATCGGGATCCTCCAGCACGACCTGACGTTTTCGAGCGCGGCTGAAGTCTATGCCTTGCTGACCATTGGTGACGGCCTCGTGGCCCAGATCCCCGGTTTGTTGCTCTCCACGGCCGCTGCCATCATGGTGACCCGGGTCACCACTTCCCAGGAAATGTCCAAGCAGATTACCGGCCAGATGTTCGGCTCTTCCCGTGCCCTGGCGGTCGCTTCCGGTATTTTGATTGTGATGGGGCTGGTGCCCGGCATGCCCCATCTGGCTTTTTTAGGCTTGGGAGCAGTGACTGGCGGGCTGGCCTATTACCTGAAGAAGAAGCGGGATCAGGAAGAAGTTGAGGAAGTGGCCGCTCCGGTGGGCCGGGGCGGGGGAATAGCCCGGGATGCTGGTGCTGCCAAGGCGGGCTTGCAGGGCCAGGGTGGACCGACACCCATGCCGTCACCCGAGACCAAGGAGCTGGGTTGGGATGATGTGTTGAACGTGGATGTGATTGGCCTGGAGGTGGGCTATCGATTGATTCCGCTGGTGGACAAGGCCCAGGGCGGACAGTTGCTGGCGCGGATTAAAGGGGTGCGCAAGAAGCTGTCCCAGGAGCTGGGCTTTTTGATGCCAACCGTCCATATCCGCGACAACCTGGATTTGATGCCTAATGCGTACCGTATCACCCTGATGGGCGTGGCCATTGCCGAAGCGGAAATCCATCCCGACCGGGAGCTGGCCATTAACCCGGGACAGGTGTTTGGGCGCCTGGAGGGAATTGAGACCAAGGATCCGGCCTTTGGGTTGGAGGCGGTCTGGATCGACCAGGCCTATAAGGAACAGGCCCAGACCCTGGGCTACACGGTGGTGGATGCCAGTACTGTAGTGGCAACCCACTTGAACCAGATTCTCAGCACCCATGCCTATGAGCTGATCGGCCACGAGGAAGTGCAGCAGTGGCTTGACCAGCTGGCCAAGGCTTCGCCCAAGCTGGCAGAGGAGCTGGTACCCACCACGATCAGCTTGAGCCAGCTGTTGAAGGTGCTCCAGAACCTGTTGCACGAAGACGTTCCCATCCGAGATATGCGCACCATTGCCGAGGCATTGGTGAGCGTGCAGCCGAAAACCCAGGACATCAACCAATTAACCGCTGCCGCGCGAGTGGCGTTGCGCCGCCTGATCGTGCAGGGCATCTGTGGCAACGATCCCGAAATGCCGGTGATTACCTTGGAGCCGGAGTTGGAACAGTTGTTGCTTAGATCTATGCAACAAGCGCAACAGAGTGGATCTTTTGACGAAGTCGGTCTGCTCCTGGAGCCGAACATGATGGAGCGCTTCCAGCGTTCGCTGGCTCAAGCGGCCCAGCAACAGGAAATGATGGGCAAGCCGGCTATTCTGCTGGTCTCTGCCCCGCTGCGCAGTGTGGTGTCTCGCTTTATTCGCAACAGCATTGAGCGCCTGCATGTTCTGTCCTACCAGGAGGTTCCGGACAACAAACAGATCACCATCGTCGCGACGGTTAGTAGCTAACAACGGCTGCTGACGCGGGACAAGGTCAAAAGGCCTGAGTAATCAAATTGTTAGATGGCATGGTTTTAGGTGACAGCCTGTCGGGTCAGGGACAGGTTGCGGGCAAGAGGAGTCCGTCATGAAAGTAAAACGTTTTATTGCAGCAAACATGCAGCAAGGGCTGAAGCTGGTTCGGGAGGAGTTGGGGCCGGAGGCGGTCATTCTTTCCAGCCGTAAGGTGGATGGCCAGGTTGAAATCATGGCGGCCCAGAATTACGACGAAGTGGAACTGCGTAACCGGGTGCCCGAGCCTGAGCGGAACAAGAGCACCTCCGAGCTGATTCGCCGGGAAACCGAGCGGCATCGCCAGCTGGAGGGCGAGCTGGCGAAGTCGCGCCAGCGTATTGCGGCGGTGCGTCGCTCTACTGGAGCGCCGGTCAGGCCCTATCTGGTTACCGACGAGCCTCGTGAAGGTCAAAATTTTGGCGCCATCCTGCGCGAGTCAAAAGTTGGACGCGCTGGCGCGGCCTCAAACCATGAAGATCCGGTAGAAAACCTGACGGACACCACAGGGGCAGGCGCCTCTAACGATGCCATTGCCCAGATGCGAGCCGAAATTTCCATGTTGAAGGATCTGCTGACCCAGCAATTGCAGAGCAGCCAGGTGGACAATGTGCGTCGTGAACTGGAACAGCGCCTGACGTGCCTGGGGGTTTTCCCGGAGTTGCAAAAGAAACTGCTGGGCAAGGTAGAGCGCAGTGGTGATTTGCAGGCTGCCTGGCGGTATGTATTGGCCCGACTGACCCGCTCAGTGAAAACAGTTGAAGAAGAATTGATCGAACAGGGTGGTATTTTCGCCTTGGTGGGGCCGACGGGTTCCGGCAAGACCACCACTATTGGTAAACTGGCTGCCCGCTATGTACTAAAACATGGCGCCAAGGGGATCGCCCTGGTGACCACAGACCGCTACCGGATTGCCTCCCATGAACAGCTCTTGGCCGTGGGCCGTATTCTGGAGGTGCCGGTTCGGGTGGTCGATGACAATCATTCACTTGATGCTATCCTTGATACACTACGTGATAAAAAGCTGGTTCTGATTGATACCGCGGGCCTGAACCATCATGATCAGGCCTGGGTCCGGCAGATGGATGAACTGAAGTCCTCCCGCCACCCGATCCAAAACCATTTGGTGGTGTCGGCAATCAACCAGTCACAGGTGATGAAGTCCACTTACCATAGCTACAAGGCTGTGGGTTTGACGGGCTGTATTATCACCAAGCTCGATGAGGCGTTGACGCTGGGTGAGGCCATCAGTTTGGCAGTACTGAACAGGCTGCCGGTCTCTTATGTCACTGATGGCCAGCGGATCCCAGACGACATTCACCAGGCCCGGGCGAATCAGCTCGTGATCCGAGCGCTGACGGCGCTTCACTCCCAGGAAGGAACTCGGCCGGACTTGACCAGAGAGCGACAAGTCCGGGAGCAGGAAATGGTTGTCTAATCGCACAGCTAAGGACAGGCGCAGGCCGATCGGTGATTGCGGCTGGGTGGCTGGCCGTGACACAGGGCAGACAAGACGCGGACTCTTGAGCGCGAGCGGTAAAGTGATAGTCACAGATAAGACAGTCAGTCACGGCTGAAAGAGACAGCCACAGGTAAAACAGTTAGCTACGGGTAACACAGACAGCCAAACCTGTAGGCAGAACGAATTTCAGATTTTGAGGGGGCAACTACCGGCATGAGTACAAAACATCCGGTTCAGGTAATTGCAGTATCCGGCGGCAAGGGTGGGGTAGGAAAAAGTAACGTCTCCATCAACCTGGCGCTGGCTTTGGCTGAGCAGGGGCGGCGAGTGGTTTTGCTGGATGCCGACCTGGGGCTCGCCAATATTGATATCCTGCTGGGGATTAGCGCCAAACACACCATCGAGGATGTCCTGGCGGGCGTGTGCAGCCTGCGGGATGTGCTGGTGACCGGACCGGGCGGAATCAAGATTGTACCTGCGTCCTCAGGTACCCAACGCATGGCCAACCTGGGGCTGCAGGAGCATGCGGGCTTGATTGCCGCATTCAGTGAAATCAGCGATGAGCTGGATGTCTTGATCATCGATACTGCCGCCGGAATTTCCGAAGGGGTGATGAGCTTTATCCGGGCAGCCCAGGAAGTGCTGGTTGTGGTAACCGATGAACCCACCTCCATTACCGACGCCTATGCCCAGATCAAGCTGTTGAACCGGGACTATGGCCTGTTCCGCTTCCGTGTGGTCGCCAACATGGTGAAAACGGAGCAGGACGGGCGCTTGTTGTTTTCCAAGCTCTCCAAGGTGACAGACCGGTTCCTGGATGTTGCCCTGCAGTATGTAGGCGGTATTCCCTTTGACGAAAACGTCAAAAAGGCCGTACAAAAGCAGCGGCCTGTTTACGAGGCCTATCCGCGCTCGAAGGCGTCTTTGGCCTTCAAGGCCCTGGCGCAGAAGGTGGATAGCTGGCCACTGGCATCCACGCCACGAGGGCATCTGGAGTTCTTTGTAGAACGCCTGGTGCAAGGTTGACGGTTCAGGTTGAAACAGGATTGCAATGGCAGTAGCAAGCGGTCTTGGGATGTATGCCGACTCGCGCCCGGACAACGGTGACGAGCTGATCCGGCGTCATGCGCCTTTGGTCAAGCGCATCGCCTATCACCTGTCCGCGCGGTTGCCATCTGGTGTATTGCTGGACGATTTGATCCAATCCGGTATGATCGGTCTGTTAGAGGCGGCTCGCCGATACGACGCCAGCAAGGGGGCATCTTTCGAAACCTATGCCGGTATCCGGATTCGGGGTGCTATGATGGACGAGATCCGTAAGGGCGATTGGGCGCCCCGGTCCGTGCATCGTAATTCCCGCCGTATTGCCGAGGCGATACGGGTGGTTGAGAACCGGACCGGACGTGATGCCCAGGATGCGGAAGTTGCCGCGGAGCTGGGCATGAGTCTCGAAGAATATCACGCCAGCTTGCAGGACAGTGCCAGTAGCCGCCTGTTCAGTTTTGAGGAATTGATCGACAACGGAGAGGCGGTCACGGACTCCGTTGGAGAGGACACTCCAAGCCCCCTCGAAGGGCTTCAACGAAGAGCTTTTCAGCAAAGTCTGGCGGAAGCCATTGGCGCCTTGCCCGAGCGGGAGCGCCTGGTGCTGTCGCTGTACTACGATGAAGAGCTCAATCTCAAGGAGATCGGCGAAATCTTGTCGGTCAGCGAGTCCAGGGTCAGTCAGATTCTCAGTCAGACTATGCTGCGTTTGCGGTCGCGGCTGGCTGATTGGCGCTAGGTCTGGCGCTCTTTCTGTTGTCGGTTTGGGGGTGATGATTTCACTGTGTGTAACCCCTGGCTCACTAAAGTGAACATAAACCGCTAAACTCGGCTTCGAATTGGAACCATGAAAAACTGGAAGCTCGTTCGGAGCCAGCTAGACTATAGTCATTCGGATTAAAAGCCATTCGCTTTGAAAGCCGCCTGGCTTAAATGTCGTTCGGCTTGAAGATTGCTGTTTGTGCCGTGGCTTGAGCATGAATGAAGGCTGGCAAGTGCTCGGCCAAGTATTGGGTTTCTTCTGTCGGCATCCTGGAGGTCGCATTGGACAAGAACATGAAGATCCTGGTGGTGGATGATTTTTCCACTATGAGACGGATCCTTAAGAACCTGCTGAGAGACTTGGGGTTTTCCAATGTGGAGGAAGCGGACGACGGTACCACCGCGCTTCCCATGTTGAAAACCGGCAAGTTCCAGTTCCTGATCACTGATTGGAATATGCCTGGCATGTCCGGCTTTGATTTGCTCAAGGCTGTTCGTGCAGATAATGCCTTGAAAAATCTGCCAGTGCTGATGGTAACCGCCGAAGCGAAGCGCGACCAGATCGTTGCCGCTGCGCAAGCCGGCGTGAACGGCTATGTAGTCAAACCCTTTACCGCGGCTGTGTTGAAGGAAAAAATCGAGAAAATCTTCGAACGTATCGATGCCTAATCGAAAAAGTTCAACTATAGGCTGTGGTCATGAGTAATAACGAAATCGCCAGGTACGGGGATGCCGATACCGAGGCGGATCTTGATAATTTTGAGGAACAGCTGCGACAGCAGACCGAGCACCTGATGTCCAAGGTCCAGGCTGGCGACTTTGCTGAGGCCTTGAAACTGGTTTCGGAGCTCAACGAAACCCGGGACCGGGGCCTGTATCGGGAAGTGGGCCGGCTGACCCGTAGTCTCCACGAGGCGTTGGTCAACTTTCATATCGACGCGGGCAACAACCCTCGCCAGCAAGCAGAGTTGTCGCAGATATCCGATGCTTCGGATCGTCTAGCCTATGTTGTGAACCTCACCAGCAATGCGGCAAACCGCACCATGGACCTGGTCGAGGCCAGCATGCCGATTGCCGCCGACCTGAAAACGGAAGCCCACGAGCTGCGTAACGAATGGCATAAGCTGGGCCGGCGCCAGTTAACCCCCGAAGAGTTCCGGCAACTCTATAAGCGGATGGACAGGTTCCTGAATGACCTGACCCAGAAAAGTGACCAAGTTCATGACAATTTGTCTGAAATCCTCCTGGCCCAGGGCTATCAGGATCTGACCGGTCAGTTGATCCAGAAAGTCACGACCTTGGTGCGCGAGGTGGAGGAGAACCTGGTACGGCTGGTCAAAATGGCCGGTCGGGTCGACCAGATCACCGGCATCCAGCACGACATTGTCTTCCCCAAAGTGGACGTGGGCCAAGGGGAAGGTCCCCAGCTTCAAAAAGACGAGCGTCCGGATGTGGTTTCCTCCCAGGATGACGTTGACGATCTACTCTCTAGTTTAGGTTTCTGAGGAGTTGTGAATGGGGTTTCAGGCTGACGAGGACATCCTGCAGGACTTTTTGGTCGAGGCAGGTGAAATCCTGGAAAAACTGTCCGAGCAACTCGTGGATCTGGAACAGCACCCCGATGATATGGGACTGCTGAATGCGATCTTCCGTGGTTTCCATACGGTCAAGGGTGGTGCTGGCTTTCTGCAGCTGGAAGCGCTGGTGGAGTGTTGCCACGTTGCCGAAAACGTGTTCGATACCCTGCGTAATGGCAAGCGGCGGGTCACTCCGGAGTTGATGGATGTCGTGCTGCAGGCCCTGGACACCGTCAATGCTATGTTCGAGCAGGTCCAGCAGCGAGAGGAGCCCGATGCGGCCAGTCCTGAGCTGATTGCAGCCCTGCAGCGTCTGGCCTTGCCGGAAGAAGAGTCCGAGGCAGCGGCCCCGGCCTCTGAAAGCGCCCCCGAATCATCGGTAACGGCCTCTGATGGAGGGGAGCCGGCGCCCGGAGATATTACGGACGATGAGTTCGAACAGTTGCTGAATGCCCTGGAACACCCAGAGATGCAAGCTGGGGAAATGCAGGCCGCTGAAGTGGGCTCTGCTACTACGGCTGATGAATCGGAAAGTGATGAGATCACCGATGAAGAATTTGAAGCCCTCTTAGACCAGCTACACGGCAAGGGTAAGTTTACTCCGGAAGTGGCGAGCGGCACGCCAGCCCAGGCGGCGGATTCAGCCGACAGCGATGAAATCAGCGATGAGGAATTTGAAGCCCTGCTGGATCAGTTGCATGGCAAGGGCAAGTTCAATCCGGACGCGGCGGTTGCAGCCGATACAGGAACCTCTGACGCAACAGAGCAAAGCGCTGAAGTCACCAGCAAACCTGGAACCTCTGTCGAGAAGCCCGCTGCGGATCTGGTTCAAGCCGCAGCTTCTGGCAAGGCTCGCAACGCGGCCGCGCCAAGGCCCTCTGCCGCCAAGGAGAGGGAAGGAGCCGCTGCGGCGCCTGTGGAAACCACGGTGCGGGTCGATACCAAGCGTCTGGATGACATCATGAACCTGGTGGGCGAGTTGGTGTTGGTGCGCAACCGCCTCAAGCGCCTGGGTGATGAAAGCGGCGATGAGCAGATGGTGAAAGCCGTTTCCAACCTGGATGTGGTCACCGCTGATTTGCAGGCCGCGGTCATGCAAACCCGAATGCAGCCCATTAAGAAGGTTTTCGGGCGTTTCCCGCGGGTCGTGCGGGATCTGGCGCGGGGCATGAAAAAGGAAATCAAGCTGGTTCTCCAGGGCGAAGAGACCGACCTGGACAAGAACCTGGTCGAGGCGTTGGCCGATCCCCTGGTGCACCTGGTGCGAAACTCGGTGGACCATGGTATCGAGGCTCCGGACGTACGGGAGCAGCGGGGCAAGCCTCGGGAGGGGCTGATTACCCTGGCCGCGGCCCAGGAAGGGGATCATATCCTGCTCACCATCGAGGACGATGGGGCCGGCATGAATGCCGATGTCCTGCGTCGTAAAGCCGTGGAAAAGGGCCTGATGGATGCCGATGCCGCCGAGCGACTCACTCCGTCGGAATGCTACAACCTTATTTTTGCGCCGGGCTTTTCCACCAAGACGGAAATTTCCGACGTATCTGGCCGTGGCGTGGGTATGGACGTGGTGAAGACCAAGATCACCCAACTCAACGGCTCTGTATTCGTCCATTCGGAGCTGGGCAAAGGAACCCGGATTGAGATCAAGGTACCTTTGACTCTGGCGATCATGCCAACTCTGATGGTCATGCTGGGCAACCAATCCTTTGCCTTGCCGCTGGTGAGCGTGGTGGAGATTTTCCACTTGGATATCGGCCGGACCAATATCGTCGATGGCCAGGAATGCATTGTGGTGCGGGAAAATGTCTATCCCTTGTTCCACATCAAGCGCTGGCTGGTCAAAGGTACAACTTGGCAAAAACGCCAGGAAGGCTTGGCCCATGTGGTGATCGTTGCGGTTGGCAACAAGAAAGTGGGGCTGGTCGTAGATCAGCTGATCGGGCAGGAAGAGGTGGTGATCAAGCCCTTGGGAACCATGTTGCATGGTACGCCGGGCATGGCTGGCGCCACCATTACCGGTGACGGCAGAATCGCCTTGATTCTGGATGTTCCCAGCCTGTTGGCACGGTATGCTCGGGCCTCCCGTGGTTAGGCTGACCAGTACAGCCTGTGCTCTGGAAGCGGCCGGCCCGAAGTAGCAGGAGAGCCCTATGGCGATCAAAGTATTAGTGGTCGACGATTCCGGCTTTTTTCGCCGCCGGATTCTGGAAATTCTCAAGCCGGTCAGTGCTATTGAGGTCGTAGGTACTGCGGCGAATGGCCGCGAAGCTATCGAGCAGGTCAAGAACCTCAAGCCAGACGTGGTCACTATGGACTACGAGATGCCGATTATGGACGGCATCACCGCCTTGCGGGAAATCATGCGTGTGCAGCCCACTCCGGTGCTGATGTTTTCCACGCTCACCCAGGAAGGGGCACGAATTACCCTGGATGCCCTTGAAGCAGGAGCGGTGGATTACCTGCCCAAGACGTTTGAGGATATCGCGCGGGACCCGGACAAAATGCGCGAAGTCCTGAGCCAGCGGATTCTGGCCGTGGCCCGGGCCCGTTACCGCCTGGCCCGTCCGGAACCCTCTGCACGGCCCCTGACAGCGCCTCCAGAAGGAGAGACTCCGGCCGGCCGCAGCCCGCTCTCGAGAGGGCTGGGACGACGCTTGAGCGAGCCTGTTACCCGCGAGGTGCCGGCGACAACCGGGCGGAAAACACCACCGAAACAATATCAACTGGTCGCCATTGGCACCTCTACCGGAGGGCCGGTGGCACTGCAAAAGGTGCTGACCAGGCTGCCTGCGAACTTTCCCGTACCCATTGTGCTGGTTCAGCATATGCCCGCCTCGTTTACACCGGCTTTTGCCGAGCGGTTGGATCGCTTGTGTCAGATCAGGGTCAAACAGGCGGAAAGCGGGGACCTGCTGGAGCCGGGCGTGGCCTTGCTGGCGCCAGGGGGTACCCAGATGATGATCGAACGGGGTGGCAGTTCCGGGCGCATCCGCATTCTGCCCGGTGATGACCGTCTGAATTACAAGCCCAGCGTGGACGTGACCTTTGGCTCGGCTGCCAGAACCTTTCCCGGCAAGGTATTGGGCATCATTTTGACGGGTATGGGCGCCGATGGAAAAGAAGGCTGCCGACTGTTAAAGGAAACGGGTGCCACGGTGTGGTCCCAGGATGAAGAAAGCTGTGTCATCTATGGAATGCCCATGGCCGTGGCCAAAGCAGGTCTGAGCGATGAAGTTCTCAGCCTGGATGATATTGCCCCTCGTCTGATGGAAACGGTTATCCCCTGACCCCAGGGCTTCCCTGGTGCGCTTTCCGTTAAAGAAGCTGAGTGAAGTCAGGCTAATGGGGCAGGCGGCAAATGCCGCCTCTGTTAGCCTTCGAACGCCGTAGGAGATGTGCTGCAAGATGGATGTTCTGAGCCTCGTTGGTATTGTGCTGGCCTTTGCGGCGATTATCGGAGGTAACCTGATTGAAGGGGGCACGATGCAGGCGCTGATGAACTTGCCTGCGGCGGTGATCGTCCTCGGGGGCACCTTTGGCGCCACGCTGTTGCAAACGGCGCTGGCCACTCTCAAGCATGCGTTTGTGCAACTGGCGTGGGTCTTTGTGCCACCCCGGTTCAGCTTTGAAGAGGGGATTCGGAAAGTCACAACCTGGAGTGCAACGGCCCGCAAGGAGGGGCTGTTGGGCCTGGAAGGCATTGCCGAAAGCGAGGCCGACCTGTTTGCCCGCAAGGCCCTGCAGTTGCTGGTGGATGGCGCCGAGCCCGAAGCGATCCGCAATGTCATGGAGCTGGAGCTGGACGCTCGTGAACAATGGGACATGGCAGGCGCCAAAGTATTCGATGCCATGGGGGGGTATGCACCCACCATCGGGATCATTGGTGCAGTACTGGGCTTGATCCATGTGATGCAGCACTTGGAAGACCCGTCCAGCCTGGGACCGGGAATTGCCACCGCTTTTGTGGCAACCATCTATGGGGTGGGCTTTGCCAACCTGTTGTTCTTTCCGGTAGCGAACAAGATCAAGAGCCTGGTGGAGCGCCAGTCGCTGTACCGGGAGATGATGATTGAAGGCATCGTGGGCATTTCCGAGGGGGAAAACCCGCGGACTATTGAGCTCAAGATGAGAAGCTTCATTCACCAGTAACCCTAGCGGACTGTATCCATGGCCCGTCGTCGTCGCCAACAAGAAGAAAGCAATCGGGAACGCTGGTTAGTTTCCTATGCGGACTTTATTACGCTGCTCTTCGCCTTCTTTGTGGTGATGTACTCCATCTCCTCCGTCAACGAAGGCAAATACAAAGTGCTGTCGGAGAGCATGCTGGGGATATTTAATTCGCCCCAACGCAGTTTGGAGCCGATCCAGGTCGGGGAGCAGGACCGCCTGCCGGTGCCGGTGGTGGAAACCCTGGACCAATCCGCCTCCCGGGGAGGGGATGTGGCCGTCGGAAGCTCCCTGGAAAGGATGTCCGAGCAGTTTGGCCGGCGCCTGGCGGATCTGATTACGGATGGCTCGGTCACGATTCTCCAAACAGCTGATTGGATCGAGCTCTCGTTGAGTGACCGGCTGCTGTTTCCCAGTGGCGATGCGGTGCCCAATGATGAGGCGTTTCCCCTGGTGGATGAGATTGCGGCTATCCTGAGCCCCTATCCCAATGCCGTCATGGTAGAGGGCTTCACAGACAACGTGCCCATTTCAACACCGTTGTATCCTTCCAACTGGGAGCTTTCAACCGCCCGGGCTGCCGCAGTGGTGCGGTTGCTGGTCATGAACGGTATCTCGCCGGATCGGCTGGTCGCCGTGGGGTATGGTGAGCACCGGCCTGTCGCGAGCAATGACACAGCGGAAGGGCGCCAACGAAACCGCCGGGTTGTGTTGCGGATCGCCAAGGACGAAAACGTTCGTTTTGGTCAATAGGTTTGGTCGATAGATAGAGTCATTCTCAAAGGGCGGCCGATCTGGGTGTGACTCTTCAAATTGAGGTGTAAGGTGCGTATCTGGGCAGTTGCCAATCAAAAGGGAGGCGTGGGAAAAACGACCACTGTTGTGGCCCTGGCCGGGCTGCTGGCAGAACGGGGCAAACGGGTTCTGATGTTGGATCTGGATCCGCAGGGATCCCTGACCGGCTATTTTGGCCATGACCCCGACCGCATCGAGGGAACGGTTTTCGATCTCTTCAACCATCAGGGGGGCCGGATTGAAGAATTGGCCGTGCAGCTTCTGCGTGAGACGAGCTGTCCGGGCCTTTACCTGCTGCCGGCTTCAACGGCCCAGGCAACCCTTGAGCGACGCATTGCCAACGTGCGGGGCATGGGGCTGGTCATTACCAAGACCCTGAAACGGCTGGCTCAGGAATTCGACTACGCAATCCTCGACAATGCGCCGTCGCTGGGGCTTTTGATGGTCAACTCCCTGGCGGCCAGCCATCGGGTCCTGATTCCGGTGCAGACCGACCACCTGGCCATCAAGGGACTGGAGCGGATGATGCATACCCTGCAGATGATCCATAAGTCCCAAGGCATTGCCATTCCCCATACCATCCTGCCCACGATGTTCGATCGCCGCACCCAGGCCGCTGCCCATGGGTTTCGGGAGTTGCTGCGCTTGTATGACCGGGCGGTCTATCCCTATCCCGTGCCGATCGACACCAAGTTCCGGGGAGCCAGTTTGGAAGGCCTGGTGCCCTCGGTTTACGGGGGCGACACTCATGGGGTGCGGGCATATAACCAGTTCCTTGAGCACCTGCACAAGGAGCCGGCCATTCAACTGGAGCAGGCACGGATTCGGGCTTTGGGGCTCCAGGCGTGAAACAGGACAATATCCTGTGACAAATTGTCACTCATTAACCCGGGGCTTTCGCCGGATAATTTGAGCTATAGTTGAGGGATGCCGGTTGTAGGGCATTCCATGGGTTAGGGTTCCTCTGGTATGACTTCAAAGAATACGAGTACCGTCAAGCCGCAACAGGCACTTGAGGAGTATCTGAGTGCCTTGCTCATGCCCGGTTCCGAAGAGGAACTGGAGGAGCAGCCTGCGCCGGCTGTGAGTGCTCAGGCTGAACCGGTGGAGCCGGCTCCTGTTGCCGAACAGGGCCTGGATGAGGAGCAAAAGGACCGTTTGCAACGGGCCTTGCTCACGCCCTTGCAGCGTCAGGCCTTGGAGCTCAAGGCTGCCGAGCCAGGTTTAGCGGAGCCGCAGACAGAGGATAATCCGGCGGCTTCTGTGGTGGTTACTCCATCGGCCCGCGATGAGGGCGCCAAAATATTGACGGATGATGGCTGGCTTGAGAACGGACGGCCTTACTGGGCGCAGGAGCGCTTTGAATGCCTGCTGTTTAGCGTGGCAGGTTTGAAACTGGCGGTTCCCCTCGTCTGCCTGGGAGGTATCCATGCCATTCAGGAACGGGACAAGATTACGCCGCTGCCGGGCATGCCGGACTGGCTGGTGGGCCTGATGCCAACCGGCCAAGGCAATATTCGGATCGTCGACACGGCCCGTTGGGTAATGCCCGAACGGAACATCGTCGACTATGCTGAACAGATGAAGTACGTGATCCGTATTAATGATTCGGACTGGGGCCTGGCCTGCGATGAGGTGGACAAGTCTTTCACGCTGGCGCCGGACCAGGTCCGTTGGCGGACTTCGCGGAGCAAGCGGCCCTGGTTGGCGGGGACGCTGATTGAACATATGTGTGCGCTACTGGATGTGGACGCCTGTAAACGCCTGCTGAAGGAAAGTGAGCAGCGGAATCGGCGGCGATAGCCGTCCAAGCCTGCGAAAGGGCAGGGAGAATGCAAGTCAGCTCTAAGCTGGCATGGTTTCTGCCTTGTTCTATAGTGGGTGGATAATCTTTGACGAATTTCTGACAGCTGGAATCAAGCACGGCTGGCTGATTCGGAACATTGGTTCTCTACAAAGAGGTATGAGGTATGACGTCCCCGTCAGGACAAAAAGCGGCACAAGCAGCTGACGACCAAGTATTGCAGTATGTCACCTTCAAGCTGGATCACGAAGTCTATGGCATTAACGTGATGCAGATTCAGGAGGTGCTGAGATATTCCGAAATTGCCGCGGTACCGGGAGCACCGGACTATGTGCTCGGTATTATCAACCTGCGCGGTAATGTGGTGACTGTCATTGATACCCGCCGGCGGTTTGGACTGCCGGAAGCCGAGGTGACCGACCAGACCCGGATTGTGGTCATCGAGGTGGATAGCCAGGTTGTCGGGGTTCTGGTGGATTCCGTGGCGGAGGTGGTACACCTGCGGCAATCAGAAATCGAAACGGCGCCCAATGTGGGTAACGATGAAAGCGCCAAGTTCATCCAGGGCGTCTGCAACAAGAATGGCGAGCTCATTATTCTGGTCGAGTTTGAAAAAATGCTCACCGAGGAAGAGTGGGCGGAGCTGGACAATATCTAAGTGGGTTCTAACTGAGGTAGGCAATGGGGTTCACAGCACTTTGGACGGTTGCCCACGGAGTGGTTACGCTGGGCTTGATCGCTGCGTTGATCTGGCTACGTCAACGCTTCGGGGCACGGCAGCAGGCGGCGGAAACTCGCATTGCCGCGCTGGAAGAGGAGCTGCGGGCACTGAGTAGCGCCTCCATTGGGGTAGGGCGCAAGCTTATTGGAGTGGATCTTCGGCTCCAGGAAAATGAAAAGCGGACCCAGGAGCTGGCCCTGAGCGATCCGGTCAAAGTGTCCTATAACGAGGCAGGCCGCCTGTTGGAGCTGGGTGCCGACGTGGACGACCTGGTCGCGAACTGTGGCCTGTCGCGCCCCGAAGCTGAACTGATTGCCGCCTTGCATCAGCCGCGCTCATCGGCCTGAGAGCGGTACTTTGAACACCCTCGATGAACAAAGCGCCATCGCCGGTCAAGGCGGTGGCCCATCTTTGTCCAACCTTCGATTTCACCTCTTACATCTCGCAATCCAATAGCAAGATCTCTTCCGCATCGCTGCTGATATCGCCCAGATAAACAGCGATGAGCCAGTCATTTCCCAAGGGAATCCCGCAGCCACTCCGGTTCGTGGCCACAATGCTATACCCGGCTACTTGATAGATAACGGCCTCCCGGTTGTCGCCCGTCTGGATCAACACAGGGCGGGCTTCCGCCAGGCCCAGGCAGATACGGTGAGCATCCCGTCCATGGCCGGCTGCCATCAGGCCCGTGAAAATGAGGTCACGCAGGTGTCGGATATCGAACAAGAAGTCCATCGGATACTGTATAACAAGCAAGGTGGCTGATAGCTGTATAATAATACAGTACTGGTGTCCCGTGAATCTTTAGCAGAAACTGTTCGATAGGGTGAAAAAGGAATTTCCTTGGAAGGTTTCCACTGAATCAGGCGTCAGACCAGAACCCTCCTTACCCGGACAGCTCTAATCAAATAGATCTTGCAGGATTCAAGGATGAGGTGACCCCATGCATGCCCCAACCGCTGACCAGCTTCAGTACTTTGCGGAGGTCTTGCTGCCGACCTATCGTGAGTTCGAGTCGGAACTCTGTTCCTATGGAAGTGTGGCTGCGTCCGATGCCCGATTAAAGCGCAGCTTTATGTTATGTGCCTGGGCGGCCGACTATTTCCTGGATTTGGTCACCGGGAAGGATCAGGCCAAACAGTTGACCCTTGAGCATACGGAAACGGCCTTACGCATCCTGCGGCGGGTGATGGGCGATATTTACTATGGCAAGCTGGCAATCTCCACCCATTCCCTGCTGGGAGATGAAGAGCTGGCAGATGATTCCATCAGTGAGCTGCTTCGTACCGTGCCCCAGTTGCGGGCCCTGGTGAATGTGGCCGACGAAGGTGAGGCACCCGAAATGCTGGAGGTGGACTTGTTCGCCTGTCTGACTGCCTGTGTGGCATTCTGGCAAGATACCTTGCCCATGGATTTGCTCGAAGACAGCGAATAGCCTCTCTGGCGAGAGTTTTAGCCAGGGGTTTGCGGTGTTTTGCCTTGGATGTAATAGGCAAAGGCAATAATTTCGGCAATGACCCGATACAGGGTTTCCGGAATTTCCTCCCCCAGATCCAACTGGGAGAGAACGCCCACCAGTTCCGGGTTTTCATAAAGGGGCACACCCGCTTCCCGGGCGATCCGAATGATTTCCTCTGCCAGGGAGCCTTCCCCGGTGGCCGTGACCTTGGGAGCATTCTTGCCGTCGTACTTGAGGGCAACGGCTTTAGGGGGCTGTTTTTTCATGGCGGCTCAAGTCCTGATATCGACAAGTTGGGTTTCCAGCCGGGTTTGGGTAAAGCTCGGAGTGCCCCGCATGGCCTCCAGGCTTTCCACCTCCAGCCCCAGTTTGGACAGGGCCCGGTGCAATTGAGGCAGTTCACGCTCCAGCAGGTTCAGGGTGTCCTCTCGCTCCGTCCAAAAACTGGAAGATACCTTGCCCTTCTGGATACGGACCAGGCTATATAAGGGCCCTAAGGGTTCCAGGTTGAAGGAGAGGGTGATGCGCCAAACGCTTTCTGCACTGCGTTCCTCGTCTTTGCTGTTGGATTGAGACTGACGATATTCCTCCAGCCGGACCTGGAACAGAGCCAGTTGCTGACCGGACCAGGCGGGAAGTTCAAACAGCCAGGTATTGGCCGGCACGGGTTCGGCACTGGTTTGGGTGGACAGCACACTATTGAGTTGTGTGGCCTGGATACGGGACAGTCCCTGGGCGATCAGCTTCAACAGGCCCGTTCTGCTCAGCTCCTGAGCGGCTGTCTGCCCACGCCCCTGATGCCTGAGAAACTCTGGGTGGGGAAACTGTAACGGCTGTGCGACCGGATTGCCCGCCGGTTGCCAGAGAGGAGCCAGCGGCCGGGGTGCGGGAGTAGGAGTCGCGTTGCTGTTTTGTCCCAGCAGTACGAATAGGCGCAGCAGCAGGAGCTTGAAGTCCCGAGGAAGACGGCTATCTGAGGCTGCTGCATGAGCACGGTCGAACAGGCGTGCAGCCAGTTGAGGGGCCTCCAGTAGTTGTTTTTCTGCAAAAGCCCCGCTTTGCTGCATGGCTTGTTTGAGGGTTTCTGGCGTGGCCAGATTCTGGCCGGACGGGATCATGCCACGCAGTAGGGCCAGCACGGAGGCAAGATCCGGATTCAGGCGGGAGGCGGGCAGCTGCAACAGGGTTCCGAGGGTTTCCAGCAGCCGGCCCTGGAAGGGCAAAACCCGTCCCAGGGCTGCATCCAAAGGGGAGGTGCGTGAGGTCTGTCCAGATCTGGCTGCCTGCAACAGGCTAGAGAGGGAAGGCGCAGAGGCTGACGCCGAAGCCAGGGTTTTCAGGCTTAGGATGGAGCTCTGGCCATTGGCCAATCGCAGGAGAAGCTCCTGGTTGGTGCGCAAGGTCATTTCCAGTTGATCCCCGACCTTGACCACCAGGGGAAGATTGGCCGTTACCAGACGCCCGCCTATATTCAACAAGACCCGGGTTGTCCCCGCAGGCCCATTGTTCTGATTATCCGGCAATACCGCCTGCACCCGGGCTGACTGGGTGTCGCCTACTTTCCAGTTCGATACTTCCTGGGCCAGTTGAGGGCGGGATAGCAGCGTCTGCCAGTTAGCCGTATGGGGGGAAGGCGTACTGCCAGGCTGGGTAATGCTCATGAGTTTATCCGGGTCAGTCTGAGAGTTATGGGTGGTGACGGGCTCCTGAACACCCATTGTAGGACAAAGTGGACCCGGGTGTGCTCATAAAGAGGTGAGACCCTGGCAATCTTTTTTTGCTGTAGATCAACCCAAGGGTGCGGAAGGCGTCGCTAAGTTAGAGTTTTGCATTGGGGTCGAGCTATAATGCAGGCTGATTTGATAACTTATGTTAATACCATGGTCCTCACCCGCAACATTTATGGCTCATCCCTTCTAAGTCGGCATAAGATGGCCTGCGGCACGCTTTATCCAAGTCAAGGAAAGGGGGCTTAGCCATGGCATTATTGCGGGTGGAGCGTCTGACTTGTGAGCGGGATGATCGCATCCTGTTTCAGGATTTGTCGTTCGAGGTGGGCTCCGGCGAGGTCATCCAGATTGAAGGCCCCAATGGGGCGGGAAAAACCACCTTGTTGAAGATTCTGGGCGGTTTGCTGCAGAACTGGGAAGGTGAGCTGTACTGGAAAGGCCAGCCCATGAGCGAAGTGCGCTCGGAGTTTCTGGCCAGTCTCCTGTATATCGGCCACAAGCCCGGTGTTAAGGCAGTGTTGAGCCCCCTGGAGAACTTGCGGGCCTGGAGTGCTTTGCATGAGCCGGCGACGGACGACAAGCTCATGGCTGCACTGGCCCGGGTCCGGTTGGCCGGCTATGAATATGTGCCCTGTGGGAGCCTGTCTGCTGGTCAGCAACGGCGGGTGGCCCTGGCGCGGCTCTATCTGTCCCAGGCCCCCTTGTGGGTGCTGGATGAAGCCTTTACGGCGATTGATCGCAGTGGTGTGGAACAGTTGGAAGCCTTGCTGGCCAATAAGGCCCAGCGGGGTGGGGCGGTCATTATGACTACCCACCATGCCTTGAACCTGCCTGGTGCATTGCGCAAGATCCGGTTGGGCAAGGCGCAGGAAGCTCCCGAAGTGCTGGAGGAAGAAGACCTGCTATGAGCATGCCCCAGAGCATTTCCAGTGTCTTCATGGCCATTCTGCGCCGGGATATGCTGCTGGCGTTTCGCCGTCGGCAGGATCTGGCCAATCCCCTGGTGTTTTTCGTAATCGCGGTCAGTCTGTTCCCCTTGGGAGTCTCGCCGGAGAAGAGTTTTTTGGCGGAAGCCGGCGCCGGAATTGTCTGGGTTGCTGCCTTGTTGGCAACTTTATTGTCATTGGATGGTCTATTCCGATCGGATTTCGAAGACGGCTCCCTGGAACAGCTTGTCTTGAGTCCATCCCCCTTATATGCCATTGTGCTCGCGAAAATTCTGGTGCACTGGTTGGTGACCGGGCTGCCCCTGATCCTGCTGAGCCCGATCCTGGGGCTGATGATGTACCTGTCGTCAGACCAGATTGTGCTGCTGGGCCTTACCCTGCTGCTGGGAACGCCGGTACTGAGCCTGGTTGGCGCTATCGGCGCCGCGCTCACCGTTGGGCTGCGGGTGGGGGGAGTACTGATTTCGTTGTTGGTGTTGCCGTTATATATTCCGGTACTGATTTTCGGGGCCGGTACAGTCAATGCTGCCGCCAGCGGTCTGTCGGTGGCGGGCTATCTGGCTCTGTTAGGGGCATTTTTCATGTTGGCGCTGGTGCTGGCTCCGTTAGCCGCTGCAGCTGCCTTGCGTATCAGTATGACAAACTCTTGATCAAGAGGGCCCAATGAAGGTCTGGTTTTATCGTCTTGGCTCGCCCAAATGGTTCTATGACATCGCGGGACGCTGTCTTCCCTGGTTGGCCTGGAGTGCCTTGCTACTGATTGCTATAGGCACTGTCTGGGGCCTGGTGTTTGCCCCGGCAGACTATCAGCAGGGCAATAGCTTTCGCATCATGTATATCCATGTGCCGACGGCCTTTCTGGCCCAGTCCTGCTATCTGATGATGGCGGTCGCCGCGGTCATCAGCCTGGTCTGGAAAATGAAACTCTGTGACCTGGTGATTGTCGCAGCAGCCCCTCTGGGTGCCGCCTTTACCTTCCTGGCCCTGTTTACCGGAGCCGTTTGGGGTAAGCCCACCTGGGGAACCTGGTGGGTCTGGGATGCGCGCCTGACCGCGATGCTGATTCTTCTGTTTCTCTATTTCGGTGTGATAGCCCTTCAGCATGCGATCCAGGACAAAGTTGCTTCAGCCCGTGCCACTGCGGTTCTGATCCTGGTTGGCGTCGTTAATATCCCCATCATCAAATACTCCGTGGAGTGGTGGAATACCCTGCATCAGCCGGCCAGTTTCAAATTGACTGAAAAGCCCGCCATGCCATCTGAAATGTGGTTGCCCCTGTTGGTGATGGTGCTCGGCTTTTATTGTTTTTTCGCGGCGGTTCTCTTTATGCGCACTCGTAATGAGATTCTGGATCGTGAGCGCAGGACCAAGTGGGTGCGCGAGTTGGTACAAAAGGTTTCGAGTCGATAGGGGGAGCACCTATGAGCTTCAATAGTGTTGCGGAATTTATCGCCTACATGCTGGGCCAGGTGAGCGAGTCCATGCGAGCACCTATGAGCTTCAATAGTGTTGCGGAATTTATCGCCATGGGAGGGCACGGGTTATATGTGTGGCTGTGTTACGGGGTGACCCTGCTGGCCCTCGTATTGAGTTTTGTGCTGCCACGGATGCGCCAGCGCCAGTTGCTACGGGAACAGGCCCAACGTCTACGCCGTGAGGAGGCAGGTCTATGAAAGCGCATCGCAAACAGCGGCTCTTTATTGTCTTATTTATTGTCGCGGGCGTATCCATCGCGGTGAGTCTGGCGCTCTTTGCCCTGAGCGAGAATATCAACCTGTTCTATAACCCCAGCCAGATTGCGGCAGGGGAGGCCCCCCAGGGACAGCGGATCCGCGCCGGTGGCATGGTGGTGGACGGAAGCGTGAAGCGGGACCAGCAAACCCTGGAAGTCCTGTTCGAGATTACCGACTATCAGGCCAGCATTCCCATCAGCTACACCGGTATCCTGCCTGACTTGTTCCGGGAAGGGCAGGGCATTGTGGCACTGGGCCGGATCAACGAGCAAGGCGTGCTGATCGCCGAAGAGGTGCTCGCCAAACACGATGAAAACTACATGCCACCGGAAGTCGCAGAAGCCTTGCAGAAGGCAGAAGCTGCCGGTAAAGCCCATTTCAAGCCGACGGCCGCTGATAGCGCTGTTGTAACCCAGGAACCATAAGACGGTACGACAGTCCAATGGTAGATCTTTTGTATAGCGTCCGGAGGAGTTTTTCATGATCCCAGAACTTGGCCATCTGGCGCTGATTCTGGCTCTTTGCCTTGCGATCATTCTGGCGATCGTACCTTTAGTGGGAAGCTATATCCGGGATGCCGGTTGGATGGGCTATTCTCGTCCCCTTGCTGCCGGCCAGTTTGCCCTGACCCTGTTAAGCTTTTTGTGTCTGACCTGGGCGTTTATTGCCAATGATTTCTCCGTGGCCTATGTGGCGAACCACTCCAACAGCCTGTTGCCGATCTACTACCGGATCAGCGCCGTATGGGGTGGGCATGAGGGCTCCCTGTTGCTGTGGGTACTCATCCTGACGGCCTGGACCTTCGCGGTCGGCATGTTCAGCCGCCAGTTGCCGCTGGATATGGTGGCCCGGGTG
>Ga0209075_1000547_pt1 | contig 36974 bp, 32 predicted proteins | sample Stecom2011_FD_187523 | JGI IMG/M metagenome (GOLD analysis project Ga0209075, IMG submission 187523) | Agricultural soil microbial communities from Utah to study Nitrogen management - Steer compost 2011 (SPAdes) (version 2) | ecosystem: Environmental > Terrestrial > Soil > Agricultural land...
AGCAGTTCGACAGCCTCTTCTTCGGCCCGGCTCGCGCCTACGCCTCCCTGGCCGTCGACTACACCGAGAAGCTGGCCCACGCCCAGCTCGACGCCACCAAGGCCTACACCGACACCGGCCTGGCCCAGCTGCGCACCCTGATGACCGTCAAGGATGCCGAAGGCCTCAAGAGCTACATGGAAGGCCAGCAGAAGGTCGCCAAGGACCTCGCCGAGCGCCTGAAGGGCGACGCCGAGAAGGTCGTGGCCCTGCAGCAGGACTTCGTCCAGCAGAGCCAGAAGCTGACCGAAGAGAACGTCAAGCAGGCCCAGGCGACCGCCACCAAGGCGACTGCCCAGAAGTAAGCCGCCGGGCCGGCCATCGGCCGGCGCCTGCTGCGCCCAAGAAGACCGCCGCCCCCCCGGGGCGGCGGTTTTCGTTTGTCCATCGGGTTTCTTCCGCGGCCGGCTGCGCTATGCTGGACGCTGGCACAGGGCGCCGATGATTTTCAGGGAGTGACACCATGAAACGCTGGATACCGATGCTGCTGCCGGGTCTGCTGCTGGCGGGCTGCGAGATCCTGCCCCCCGCGCCGGCCCCGACCGACCGCATCGAGGTGGTCGATCGCGAGGTCGAGCCCCGGGAAGCCCCCGAGCGGGTCGAGGCCCCCCGGGAGGTGCCGCCGGGCCGCGTGGCCCGGCAGGTCGCCTTCCCCGCCGAGGAGTATGCCGCCCTGGAGAAGCAGGGCAGCGCGGTCGTCAGCGGCAGGCTGACCCTCGGCGGCCAGCCGGTGGCGGGCGCCGGCATCTCCGCCGCCCCGATCACCACCTACTCCGCCGAGGCGGCGGAAAAGGCGCTGGCCGGCATCGCCGTGGAGCCCGCCGATCCCCGGGCCCGGGAGTACACCCACACAACGCGCACCGACGGCAGCGGCCGCTTCCGGATCTCCGGCCTGCCCGGCGGCGACTTCTACCTCTCGGGCGCCGGCCCCGACCCGGACAGCGGTGAGCCCCGGGTGGTGATCCGCCAGATCCAGCTGCGCAACGGCCAGCACCTGGAAGCCAACCTCAGCCGCTAAGCCCTACCAGCCCAGGGCCTGCTTGACGAAGGGAATGGTCAGCTTGCGCTGGGCCGACAGCGAGGCCCGATCCAGGGTGGCCAGGATCTCGAACAGCTCTCCCAGCCGACGCGGGCCGCGATGGAGGATGAAGCGGGCCACCTCGTCCGGCAGCGCCATGCCGCGCACCCGGGCGCGCAGCTGCAGCGCCGCCAGGCGGCCGGCGTCATCGAGCCCCTGCACCTGGAAGGTCACCCCCCAGGTGAGCCGCGAGGCGAGGTCGGGCAGCTTCACCGGCAGCTGGCGAGGCGACGCATCGGCGGCCACCACCAGCCGCTTGCCGGCATCGCGGAGGCGGTTGAAGGCGTGGAAGAGCGCCTCCTCCCAGCGCTTGCGCCCCACCACCTGCTCCAGGTCATCGATGGCCACCAGATCCAGCCGCTCGATCTCCTCGAGCATCAGTGGCGGAAAATGGCCGAGCTCCTCCAGCGGCAGGTAGAGGGCGCGGAGCCCCCGGTCGGAGGCGGCGTGGCAGGCGGCCTGCAGCAGGTGGCTGCGACCCACGCCCTCTGCGCCCCAGAGGTAGAGAAAGGGTTCCCCCTCGGCATCGAGCTGATGGGCCAGACGGTTCACCAGGCTGGCATTGGGGCCGGGATGGTAGTTGACGAAGGTGGCGTCGTCGCGCAGACCGACGCCCAGCGGCAGCTGCGCGGGGGCACGGCTCATGGCGCTTCCTCATCGTGGGAGCGGTCGAGGTCGCGACGTGCAAGGCTCGCGTCGTACAAGGTGCTGCTCTTGTAGCGGTCGTTGAGTTCGCGCAAGAGTACCATGATCACCGCCGCCGCCGGCAGCGCCAGCAGCACCCCGGTGAAGCCGAACAGGTTGCCGCCGGCCAGCACGGCGAAGATCACCGCCACCGGGTGCAGGCCGATGCGATCCCCCAGCAGCTTGGGCTGGAGCAGGGTGCTCTCGATCACCTGCCCGGTGCTGAACACCGCGACCACGCCCAGCAGGGCGAGCCAGGTGCCGAACTGGAAGAAGGCCACGATCAGCGCGATGCTGATGCCGACGATGAACCCCAGGAAGGGCACGATGCTGGCCAACCCCGAGATCAGGCCGATCAGCACCCCGAAGCGCACCCCCATCAGGGTCAGCCCCAGCCCGTAGATCACCCCCAGGCTCAGCATCACCAGCAGCTGGCCGCGCAGGAAGGCCGAAAGCACGTCGTCGCAGCGCCCCGCCAGGCGCACGGCATCGGCCTCCCAGCCCCGGGGAAGGAGGTCACGCAGGCTCCCCATCAGGCGATTCCAGTCGAGCAGCAGGTAGAAGGTCACCACCGGGATCAGCGACACATAGGTCACCCAGGTGACGAAGGCCATTCCCGAGCGCCCCACCTGCCCCAGCACCTGGGCCAGGTAGCCACCGGCATCCTGCCAGTGCTCGGCCAGAGTCGCCTGGACGTTGTCCAGCTCCGCCCCCACGTCGAAGCCGGTCCAGGCCTGGATCTGGGGCGCCAGCACCGACTCCAGCCACTCGAAGATCCCCGGGATCATCTGGCCGAACTGGCGCAGCTGCTGGACCAGCAGGGGAATCAGCACCAGCAGCCCCACCGCCAGCAGTACCAGCAGCACCAGGAAGACGGCACTGACCGCTAGCGGCCGCGACGCTCCCCAGCGCTCCAGCCGGTTGGCCAGGGGGTCGACCAGATAGGCCAGGATCATCCCGGCGATAAAGGGCATCAGCATCGCCTCGAGGCGCAGCATCAGCCACACCAGGGCCACCGCCGCCGCCAGCACCCACCACTCTCTGCGCATCCTGCTCTCCCTGTGCTGCCGCGCGGGCATGCCCTCACGGCTGCCTGCACGGCGTCTTGATGCTACAATTCGGCACCCACTCTTGATCCAGCGCCCGAACTTGCCCACGCGGCCCGCCACCCACGGCGGCCGGCCCGGGCCGACGACCCACCGACAGGACCCGAGATGACCGACTCCCCCTCTTCCCGCCCCTCGCTCAGCTACAAGGACGCCGGCGTCGACATCGATGCCGGCAACGCCCTGGTCGACCGCATCAAGGGCGTCGCCAAGCGTACCACCCGCCCCGAGGTCATGGGCGGCCTGGGCGGCTTCGGCGCCCTGTGCCAGCTGCCGAGCGGCTACCGCGAGCCGGTACTGGTCTCCGGCACCGACGGCGTGGGCACCAAGCTGCGCCTGGCCATGGACCTTGGCCGCCACGACACCATCGGCATCGACCTGGTGGCGATGTGTGTGAACGACCTGGTGGTGGCGGGTGCCGAGCCGCTGTTCTTCCTCGACTACTATGCCACGGGCAAGCTCGATGTGGACATCGCCGCCGACGTGGTGACCGGCATCGGCGACGGCTGCGAGCAGGCCGGCTGCGCCCTGGTGGGCGGCGAGACCGCCGAGATGCCCGGCATGTACGAGGGCAGCGACTACGATCTGGCCGGCTTCTGCGTCGGCGTGGTCGAGAAGTCCGAGATCCTCGACGGCAGCCAGGTGGCCGAGGGCGACGTGCTGCTGGGCATCGCCTCCTCCGGCCCCCACTCCAACGGCTACTCGCTGATCCGCAAGATCCTCGAGGTGTCCGGTGCCAGCCTCGACGTCGACATCGGCGGCGTGGCCCTGGGCGACGCCCTCATGGCGCCCACCCGCATCTACGTCAAGCCGCTGCTCTCGCTGATCCGCGAGAGCGGCGTGCCGGTGCATGCCCTGTCGCACATCACCGGCGGCGGCCTCACCGAGAACCTGCCCCGGGTACTGCCGGAGGGACTCGCCGCCCGGGTCGACGTGAACGCCTGGCAGCGCCCGGCGGTGTTCCGCTGGCTCCAGGAGCAGGGCAACGTCGCCGAGGAGGAGATGTACCGGGTCCTCAACTGCGGCATCGGCATGGTGGTGGTGGTGCCGGCCGAGAAGGCCGACCAGGCCCGCGCCCACCTGCAGGCCCTGGGCGAGACGGTCCATCAGCTTGGCGAGATCGTCGCCCGCCGCGGCGACGAGGAGCAGGTGCGTCTGGAGAACCTCGAGGCATGAGCGACGCCAGCGACACCCTGAACGACTTCGCCTCGGAGCCGCTGGGCGCGCGCCGGGTGGTGGTGCTGATCTCCGGCAGCGGCAGCAACCTGCAGGCGCTGATCGACGAGCAGACCCATGACCGCCTGGGGGGCGAGATCGTGGCGGTCATCTCCAACGAGCCGGACGCCTACGGGCTGGTCCGCGCCCGGGAGGCCGGCATCGATGCCGTGGTGCTGCCCCACCGGGAGTACGAGAACCGCGACGCCTACGACGGCGCCCTGATCAAGGTGATCGAGCGTCACGAGCCCGACCTGATCGTGCTGGCCGGCTTCATGCGCATCCTGACGCCGCGCTTCGTGCAGCGCTTCCTGGGCCGGATGCTCAACATCCACCCGTCGCTGCTGCCGGACTACCAGGGGCTCGACACCCACGCCCGGGCCCTGGCCGACGGCGTCGCCGAACACGGCTGCAGCGTGCACTTCGTGACCGAGGAGCTCGACGGCGGCCCGGTGGTGATCCAGGCGGCGGTGGACGTCGCCGAGGGGGAGAGCGAGGCGAGCCTCAAGGAGAAGGTCCACGCCCGGGAGCACCTGATCTACCCCATCGCGGTGAAGTGGTTCCTGGAGGGGCGCCTGCAGTTCGTTCCCGGCGGCGCCACCCTGGACGGCATGCCGCTGCCGGCACAGGGCGTGCGGCTCTCCCACGCCGATGCGGCGGAGGAGCTGGACGAGGAGTAGCGGCCAACAAAGCAAGTCAAGGTTGGATGAGCACCGGCTCATCCAACCTCGTTTCCTATCAATCCCTCGCTCGGAAAGCTGGCGATTTAAGTCGCGAGCGATGACAGGCTGGTCGCCGCCGGAGCGCAGGAACCGGAGTGTAGCCTGCTACATGAGGATTCCGATCGGACCGGCGCACCGGCACCGCCGGCGATCAGGATGTCGAGCGCAGCAATAAATCGACGCTTTCTCAGGTGCGGGGGAGAGTGACCCCCCGCTGCCCCATATACTTGCCGCCGCGGTCCTTGTAGGAGGTTTCGCACACCTCGTCGGACTCCAGGAACAGCATCTGGGCCACGCCCTCGTTGGCGTAGATCTTGGCCGGCAGATTGGTGGTGTTGGAAAACTCCAGGGTCACATGCCCCTCCCACTCCGGCTCCAGCGGCGTCACGTTGACGATGATGCCGCAGCGGGCGTAGGTGGACTTGCCCAGGCAGATGGTCAGCACGCTGCGCGGAATCCGGAAGTACTCCACGGTGCGCGCCAGGGCGAAGGAGTTGGGCGGGATCACGCAGACGTCGCCCTTGATGTCGACGAAGCTCTTCTCGTCGAAGGCCTTGGGGTCCACCACCGCGGAGTGGATGTTGGTGAACACCTTGAACTCGTCGGCGCAGCGCACATCGTAGCCGTAGCTGGAGGTTCCGTAGGAGATCACCCGACGGTCATTCACGTAGCGAACCTGGTCGGCCTCGAAGGGTTCGATCATCCCCTCCTGCGCGGCCATGCGGCGAATCCACTTGTCGGACTTGATGCTCATCGAAACCTTTCCTGCTGGGGTGGGAACGGGGGGCAACGGCCGTCGGCCAGCGCCCGGGGCCGCCATGATAGCGGCCCCGAGCCCGGGCGTCACGCCGTCGGGGGAGTCAGCCAGGGCGATCGCTGATGGCAGCCCCGCTCACGGCTGACCCGGCGCCTTTCGCTGAGGCGGCATTGGTAGCGGCAGTTGCCCCGGTATGTCAGTCGCTGAAGGTGATGTTCGGGCCGGTGTCATCCTGGCCGGCCACCTGCTCGGCCACCTGGCGGGCCATGGCGCGGAAGATGGCGGTCACCTCGCCCTCCGGCTCGGCCACCACCGTGGGGCGCCCGCCATCGACCTGTTCGCGGATGGAGAGCGCCAGGGGAAGGCGCCCCAGCACCCGAGTCTCGTACTCGGTGGCGATGCGCTCCCCGCCCCCTTCGCCGAAGATCGGCTCGGCGTGGCCGCAGTTGGAACAGACGTGCAGGCTCATGTTCTCCACCACGCCCAGCACCGGCACATTCACCTTGCGGAACATCTCGATGCCCTTGCGGGCGTCGAGCAGGGCGATGTCCTGAGGCGTGGTGACGATCACGGCGCCATCCACCGGCACCTTCTGGGCCAGAGTCAGCTGGATGTCGCCGGTGCCCGGCGGCATGTCGATGAACAGGTAGTCCAGGTCATCCCAGACGGTCTGGGTCAGCAGCTGCTGGAAGGCACCGGCCACCATGGGCCCCCGCCACACCATGGGCTCCCGGGTATCGACCATGAAGGCCATGGACATCGCCTGGAGGCCGTGGGCCTCGAGCGGGTACATGCGGCTCTCGCCCGCCGCCACAGGGCGAACGCCCTCCCCCACGCCGAGCATCTGCGCCTGGCTGGGACCGTGGATATCGGCATCCAGGATGCCGACCCGGTACCCCTCCGCGGCCATGGCCAGTGCCAGATTGACGGTGACGGTGGACTTGCCGACGCCTCCCTTGCCGGACGCCACGGCAACGATATGCTTGACCCCTTCGATCACGGGCTGCTCCTTGATGGTTCATGCAGGCAGGGCGGCCGCCGGCCGCCCCGAGCTCGGCCCAGTATACCCATGCTGCGGCGCAGGGGCCCACCCCGGAACGAGGAACGGCGGCCCCGAGGGGCCGCCGTTCACTGGCTGCTCATGGAGGGTGAGCGAGACGCCGCTCACGCCGCTTCGGCGTCCTCGCTCTCGTCATCCTCCTCGCCCTCCGGTGCTTCCGGGCTGGACTCGGCATCCTCTTCCGTCTCATCCCCGGTACCGTCCAGGCGAGCCTCCAGGTCGGCCAGCTCGCTGCGCCAGCTGGCCAGCTGCGCCTCGAGACGCTCGAGCTGCTCTTCGCGGCGCTCGGCCTCGGCATCGATGGCGGCGACCTCGTCGCGCCCCACCTCGATCGCCACCAGCAGGTCGTCGCGCTCGGCACGGGCCTCCTCGAGCTCCTCGCGGACCGCATCACGCTCCTCGCGGGCCTCGCCGACCTCCTCGGCCACCTCGTCACGCCAGATCTCGAGGCCCTCGATCTCCTCCTCGAGTTCCTGCAGGTACGTCTGGCGCGCCTCGACCTCCGTCTCGAGGCCGGCCAGCTGCTCCTCGGCCTCCGCGACCTGCTCACTCAGCGAGGCCAGCTCCTGATCGGCCTCGTCGCGGGCGGCCTCGGCCTGCTCCCGGGCCTCGACCGCCGCCTGACGCTCCTCCTCGGCCTCCTGGCGGGCACCCTCGGCTTCCTGGCGTGCCTCCTCGGCGTCCTGGCGCGCGGCCTCGGCGTCGTCGCGGGCCTCCTCGACGGCGGCCTGCTCTTCGCGCAGAGAGGCGAGGGTCTCCTGCAGCTCCGCCTGCTCGGCCTCAAGGGCCTCGAGCTCCGCCTGGAGGGCGTCGCGCTGCTCGGTCAACGCCTCGAGACGCCCCTCGGTGTCGCCGATCTCCTGGTTGAGACGCTCGAGTTCGGCACGGGCCTCGGCCTGCTCCTCGGCCATGGCGGCTTCGGCGGCATCGCGCTCGTCCTGCAGCTCGGCCAGGCGCGCCTGCAGCGCCTCGATCTCCTCGCCGGCGGCGTCGCGCTCCTCGAGCTGGCTGACCAGGGTCTGGTTGCGCGACTCCATGGCGGAGAGCTCGGCCTCGAGGGCCTCGCGGGCGTCGCGGTGGGAGCCCGAGTTGGACTGGGCGATGATGGCCCAGATGACGGCCACGGCCGCCACGCCCGCCACTCCCTTGACGCGGTTATCCTTGAACGGTGATGGCTGGGAGGTTTCCGACATGGGTAGTTCCTCGCTGCATTCCGGGATTCGTCGCCGCCCGGCACGGGCCGAGCGGCATGGACACACCGCTCCAGCATACCTAGCGCCGCCAGCCGGGGAAAGGGAGGCGGCGCGAGGCGGTCAGAACCTCTCGACGGGCCTGAGGTAGCGCCACTCTCCCGGCGGCACCGCCCCCAGCGACACCCCGCCGATGCGCAGCCTGCGGGTCGCCACTACCGTCAGCCCGGCCGCCCGGCACAGGGGCTCCAGCAGCCCCGATGCCCTGCCCTTGATGGCAAAGCGCAGCCGGGTCTCGCTCTGCCAGCTGACCCTGGCAGGCCCCGGAAGCTGGCCGGGCAGCGCGGCGCCGCTGCGCAGCGCCTCGAGCCCCGCCTCGTCGAGGCTGCCGATCACCTCCACCTGCCACTCCTCCTCCAGCCGCGAGCCCCGCTCGCCCAGCCGACGGGCAACGCCGCGATCCTGGGTGAAGACCAGCAGCCCCTCCTCGCCGGGGGCCAGCGGCAGCAGCGGCACCAGCCCGCGGAAATGCGCCTTGAGCGGGGCCTGGCCGCCGGGATCCTCCCCCCAGTGTGTCGCCTTGCGAATCAGCCGGCGGGCCAGGTCCTCCTCCTCGTCGGCCTGGCGCTGTGCCGGGCAGTTGAGCAGCAGGGTCGTCGGCGGGATCTCCCGGGGCGTGGCCCCGGGCAGCAGCTCGATACGCTGGTCGCTCACCTTGAACTGGGGCTCCTCCACCACCCGGCCATCGACGCTGACCCAGCCGCCGGCGATATAGAGTTCCGCCTCCCGCCGCGAGCAGGGCAGCTGGCGGGCCAGGCGCTTGGAGAGCCGCTCTCCCGCCTCCTTGTCACTCATGGTCTTTCGCTCCGTGATGATTGTGGCCCGCCGCCGACGCCTCGAGGCGCCCGCGCGACAGCCAGGGAATGCCGCATCTCTCAGCTGGCCAGCCAGATGCAGTGCCTGGCCCCCTTGCCGGGGCGGTGGGCACGCACCGTGACCGTCTCGACCAGGAAGCCGACCCGGCGCAGGCGCTCGGTGAAGGCCGGATCCTGGCCCGCCGACCATACCGCCAGCACCCCGTCGGGGCGCAGCGCCGCCTGGGCGGCGGCGAGCCCCCTGGGGGAGTAGAGCCAGTCGTTCTCGCGGCGGGTCAGCCCCTCGGGGCCGTTGTCCACGTCGAGCATGATGGCATCGAAGCCGCCAGGCTCGCGGCGCAGCAGCTCGCCCACGTCGCCCACGCTGACCCGGGTGCGCGGGTCGTTCAGCGGATAGCCGGCCGCGGCGCCCAGCGGCCCCCGGTTCCACTCCACCACCCCCGGCACCAGTTCGGCCACCACCACCTCGGCGTCCTCCCCCAGGGTGGCCAGCGCCGCGGCCAGGGTGAAGCCCATGCCCAGGCCGCCCACCAGCACCCGGGCGCCGGGCCGGTCGGCGATGCGCTCACAGGCCAGCTCGGCCAGGGCATCCTCGGAGCCGTGCAGGCGGGTGTTCATCAGCTCGCCGGGTGCCCCGACGATGCGAATCGAGAACTCGTCATTGCGCTGCAGCAGGCGCAGCTCGGTGCCCTTGCCGGGGATGCTTGCGGTGCCGATCGTTTCGAACTTGGCCATGGTGTCTCGCTGGCGTGGAGGGATGAGGGAAAGCCGAGGCGCAACATTATGCTGGCTGTCGCCCCCGCATACCATTCTCAGGGCGCTCCCCTCGCCAGCAGGCAGCGGCGTTGGCAACGAATGCCGGGGCGGGCGTATGATGCAGGGACGCCCATGGATGGCCCTCGCCATGACTGCATCGCCGCCCGCGCGCCCCCTGCTGCTGCTCACACTGCTGCCACGTGTGGCGCGCTTCCTGTGGCGGGTGCTCACCGCCTTCCTGCGCAACCGCGGCATCCTGCTGGCGGGCGGAGTGGGCTACAACATCCTCCTCTCCATCGTCCCGCTCTTCGCGCTGCTGGTGGTGCTGCTGGCACGCATCGTGGACGAGACACATCTGCTCGGCGTGCTGAGCATCCAGGCCCAGCACCTGGCGCCGGCCCACGCCGAGGTGCTGCTGGAGGCGGTACGCACCCTGCTGGACTCCCGGGAGGTGATCGGCATTCTCGGCTTTCCGGTGCTGCTGCTGTTCAGCTCCTTCGCCTTCCGCATGCTGGAGGACGCCCTGGCGATCATCTTCCACGCCCCGGACACCCACCATCAGGGGCGCAGCGCCTGGGTCTCGGTGCTGCTGCCCTACGCCTTCATGGTGGTGCTGGGGGCCGGCCTGATGGCCCTCACCCTGCTGGTCAGCCTGCTCAGCTCGCTCAATGCGCTCTGGCTGGCGCTGTTCGAGCGGGAGCTGCCGCTGGCGGGGGCCTCGGAGCCGGTGCTGAATCTGGCCAGCTTCCTCGGGGTCTTCCTGCTGTTCAGCGCCATCTACAAGGTGCTGCCGGTGGTGAAGGTGGCCCTGCGCCGGGCGGTGATCGGGGGGCTGGTGGCCGCCCTGCTGTGGGAGGGGGTGCGCCTGCTGCTGGTCTACTACTTCGCCAACATCTCCTTCGTCAACGCCGTCTACGGCTCCCTGGCCACCCTGATCGTGGTCCTGCTGAGCCTGGAGGTGGGCGCCATCATCCTGCTGCTGGGCGCCCAGGTGATCGCCGAGCTGGAGCACAACGCCCGCCAGGGGCTGCCCTGGCACATCGACCCGCGACGCCAGGCGGTCACCCACGTCGACTGAGCGCCGGCCCTGGCTCAGCGGCGATGCTCGTCCGCGCCTCCCCGGCGGCCCAGCCGACGAACCAGTCCCACCAGGCTCCGCCCGCTGACCATGCCCAGCAGGTAGATGACCACCAGCAGCAGCGCCAGGGGCAGCGACAGGCTCCAGGTCAGGAAGCGCACCTCCACCACGGCGATGTTCTGAACGAAGAGGATCAGTACCAGCGCCGTGATGATCAGCTTCACGGCCAGCAGCAGCTTGTCCATGCGGGGTCTCCCTGTCGTGGTGGACATCTCCAAGCTGGCCGGCGGCCCAGCGCCTGTCAAGGCCGGGCCGAGCCACCCGGCGGTTGACCATCAGAAGGTGGAGAGCCCGGTGGCCTCCATGATCCGGTAGCGCAGGCCCTGCCAGGCCGTGGCGTCATCGAAGGTCGCGAAGGGCTCGCTGGTGGTGCGCTCGGGAGAGCTCTCCCAGCGCCGCTCGAGGAAGGCCTCGGCGTCGCGAATCGCCCCGGCGTCAGCGGGGCCGGTCAGGCGCACGCTGGTCTCCAGGTTGAGGTCGTCCAGGTTGCGTCGGGTGAAGTTGGCCGACCCCAGGATCAGCTCCGCCTCGCCGCCGTCGGCGGGACGGCGCAGCAGCAGCTTGCTGTGGCACTGCTCTCCCCGGGTGGCGCACCAGCGCACCGCGATGCCGGACGCGACGAGCTCGCGGGCCACCGGCCGATTGGGGATGCCGCCCTTCTCCAGGCCGAAGGCATCGCGGTTGGGGTCGAGCAGGGCGCGCACCTCGACGCCTCGCTGGCGGGCCCGCTTGAGCGCCTCGATCACGCCACGATGGGAGAGGTAGAAGACCGCCAGGTCCAGCCGGTCGCCCTCCCCGCTGGCGTCGATGGCCGCCAGCAGGGCGTCACGGATCGCCCCCTCGGTCAGCAGCTGAAGGTGCAGGCTCCCTTCCGCCGGACCGCGGGGAGGCGGCGCAGGCCCCGGCAGGGTGATGCCCGACCAGCTCGCCACCGCCCGCTCCGAGGCCAGCAGGTCCAGGGCGGCGGCCCCTTCGAAGCGCAGCGCCACATTGCCGTGGAGGCTGCTGGCGTCGTGGGGGTTGGCGGAGGTGACCAGCCCCGCCCAGCCCTCCCCCCGGTCCACCACCAGGGTCTTGCGATGGTTGGCATTGAAGTTGAGCAGCGCCAGGTAGCTGCGCAGCGTCACCTGCCCCGGCCCCAGGGCGTTGGGCAGCCAGCCGGCCCGGGCGCTGTTGCCCAGCCAGCGCGGCCCCAGGTGCCAGACTCCCGACCAGAGGGGGTTCGACGCACGCAGGCGGTTGAGGTCGGTCAGCACCACGGCGACCCCGGCCCGGCGCAGGGCCTCGAGATGGTCGAGCTCGATCCCGCCGTAGAGGGTATTGAGGGGGTCGGTGATCACCACCGCCTCGAGCCCGGGGTGGCGCCGCTTCTGTGCCAGCAGGGCGTCGGTCAGCTCCGCGGAGAGCGGCCTGAAGCCATCGCCATCGCTGCTGCCGGCGAAGTCGTTGAAGAGGAACATGTCCAGCACCACCAGCCGCCGGGCCTGGCCGATCATGGCCAGCACCTCGTCGAAGATGGCCTGGTCCAGGTGACGCTCCCCCCCGGCATCGAACCAGGACTCGTCGCTCAGGAAGCGCACCTCGTCGACGGCCCTCACCGACCAGGCGCTGCCCACCGTCTCGGGCAGCGGCTTGACGCGCTGCCAGGCGCCCATGGCCATCCAGCTCAGCAGCAGCACTCCTATCAGCCATGGCCACATGCGTCGCCCCCTCGTCCCCATCGCCTTGCGGTTCCCTCTCGCCTTCATGGCTGCACGCCTCCCGCCTGCCAGCATGGGTCCGATGGCGGGCTCCGGCACTGCCGACGCGGCCATTGGACCAAAGTTTACGCTTACGTAAAGGTCGACCTGCGCCGCTCGAATGTCAACAACATTGGCGCCACATGCCGTCCCTTTGCCGGTCTTTTCGCGTCATTTCCCCGCACGGCCGGCACATTGTCGACACTCGAGCCGCCGCCGGCCGGGCCGGCCTCGTTACAAGGTCGTATGTTCCCGCCTCGCCTGCCCAAGTAAAAACGCCACAGCCAATAACAACAACAGCCACAGAGGAACGCCCATGAACAACCAGAACCGCTGAGGTTATCGACGTGCTACTGAAACGTAAGTATGGTGAGGAACAACCCTACTGGCCGGTGGGACCCTTCAAGGTTCGCCTTCCCTTCATCCACTTCCCCTGGGCCATCCCGGAGACCATCCAGGCCCTAGTGATGTTCGTCATCTCCCTCGGCATGATCCCGCTGCTCGAACAGTATCTCGGCATCCCCTACGAAGTGGCGCTGGCCTTCGTGGTGGTCTGCGGCATCGGCTTCATCCTGCCGCCGCTGCTGGGGATTCCCTTCATCGCCGGCTGGATCACTCCGGCCATTCCCGTGGTGCTGCTGTTCATCGGCGACTATGAGCCCGGCCCGGACGCCCTCAGGGCGATGATCGCCCTGCAGCTCATGGTGTCCGCGATCTTCCTGTTCATGGCGGTCACCCGCCTCGGCACCAGGCTGGTCAACAACGTTCCCGACTCCATCAAGGCGGGCATCCTGCTGGGCGCCGGCATCGCCGCCATCAGCGGCGAGATCAGCGCGGGCGGTCGCCTCTACAATACCCCGATCTCGCTGGGCATCGGCGGCCTGATCACCCTCTACGTACTCTTCTCGCTCTCCTTCCGCGACCTGGCCGAGAAGTACCGCTGGGCCCGCAACATCGTCGCCTACGGCATGGTGCCGGGCATGCTGATCACCATGGCCATCGGCTGGGGCGTCGGCGAGTATCCGCTGCCCGAGGTGGAGTGGGGCATCGCCATTCCCGACTTCGCCGGCATCTGGGCCTACCTGCCGTTCTCCATCGGCGCGCCGGGCATCGAACTGATGGTGGCGGCGATTCCGACGGCGATCATCGCCTACATCATCGCCTTCGGCGACATCATCGTCGGCCAGACCCTGATCAAGCGCGTCGACCACCTGCGCCCCGACGAGAAGATCGAGGTGGATGTGGACCGCGTGCACCTGATCACCGGCCTGCGGAACCTGATGCACTCCCTGCTCGCCCCCTACCCCGGCCTGGCCGGCCCGCTGTTTACCGGCGCCATGGCCACCGTCACCGAGCGCTACCGCTACGGCCGCAAGGCCATGGAGAGCATCTACTCCGGCACCTCGGTGTTCTGGATCGTCGGCTTCTTCGCGCTGTTCATGCTGCCGCTGGTCACCGCCTTCCGTCCGGTGCTGCCGATCGCCCTCTCCATCACCCTGCTGATCACCGGCTACCTCTGCATCGCCGTGGCCGTGGAGCAGATCCACAACGCCACCGCCATGGGCGTGGCGGGCATCATGGGCGTGGTCCTGGCCACCCACGGCGCCGCCTGGGGCCTGGGCATCGGCCTGATCCTCTATTTCCTGATCGAGCACCGCGCCCGCAGCGTGCGTGATGCCGAGCATGAGGAGCCGATCCACGTCGAGGATGACATGGTGGTGGAACAGGACGACGGCCGCGATGCCGAACCCGCCATCCGCTGAACCGGCCCCCTCGGGGCGCCACCAGGCCGGACGGGCCGCCCACCGGGCGGCCCGTCTGCGTTACGGCAGGCCGCGACTCACCCTCGGGCAGGCAGGCGGCCGGCAAAGCGGCCGGGGTCATCGCTGATCACGCTGGTCACCCCCCACTCCCACTGGTGGGCGAAGGCCGCCGGGTCATTGGCGGTATAGCAGAGCAGCGGATAGCCCGCCTCGCGGACGGCCCGGGCCATGCGTGCGGTCAGGCGCGTCCAGTCGGCATGCACGCTGAAGGCCTCCAGTGCCTCGCAGCGCCGCTGCCAGTCGCTGCTCACCCCCTCGAACAGCACGCCCAGCGCCAGCCGGTTCGCCGGCGCCAGGTCCCGGGCGGCATCCAGCGCCTCGGCATTGAAGGAGGAGACGATCAGCCGCTCCGGGGGCAGCGCCTCCAGGGCGGCGGGCACCGCCTCCTCCACCAGGGCCGCGGCGCTACGTCCGCGGTTGACCTTGAGCTCCAGGTTGAGGCCCAGCCCCAGCCCCGCGACGAGGGCCAGCATCTCGGTGAGCGTCGCCATGCGCTCGCCGCGGTAGGCGTCTCCGAACCAGGCGCCCACGTCAAGCCGGCGGGCAGCGGGAAAGTCGAGGTCGGCGAGCCTCGCCCGCCCGTCGGAGCAGCGCTTGACCGTGGCGTCATGCCAGATCACGGGCGTGCCGTCCCCCAGCAGCTGGACATCCAGCTCGACCCAGCGGCAGCCCGCCGCCTGGGCGGCGCGCACCGCGGCGAGGGTGTTCTCCGGGGCCCTGGCGGAGAGGCCGCGATGGGCGATGAGGCGAGGCAGGACAATGTCGGGATGGGGCATGGCACGCAGATCCTTGAGGGGGTAGCCGCCAGCATAGCGGGATGCGAGCGGCCATCACAGGGCCGCCAGCGGGCCGGAGTATGCTAGGCTTCGCGCCAGTCAATCCTGAGGGGAGAAGATAGATGAAGGTGGTGAGTCTCGAGCCCGGGGCCCGACGGGATGCCTGCCTGGCACGGCTGTGTGCGGCGGTCCATGGGACCCAGGCAGGCCTGGCGCCGCTGGTGGCCTTCAGCGGCACCCGTCACCTGCTGTTTCCCGTCGAGGCGGCACGCCTCTGGGCGCTGGAGGATGACCGGGGCGAGCCCCTGGCGCTGGCGCTGCTGGTCATGGACGAGAGCGGCGAGGGGATGGCCGTCACCCTCGCTGCCGCCCTTGGCGAGAGCCGAGAACCTCTGCGCCGGCTGCTCCATGACCTGGCCCTCAAGGCGCCGCTCTGCATCTCCCCGAGGGCGAGCCTCGACGAGGCCTTCCTGGGCGAGTGCGGCATCACCCGCTGGGTGGAGGACGCCTCTGGCCAGCGGGTCGGCCTCGCCTACCGGCACCCCGCCGCGCTCTCCGGCCGGCTGACACCCCCGCTCGCCTTCGACGAGCAGGCGGTGCTGCGCCGCTTCAAGCAGGAGCGCCCCTTCTTCGAGGCGGAGCGGCAGGCCTTCATCGACGGGCTCGGCAGCGACTGAGCCCGCCGGCGCCGACTTGACCGGCCGGGCGTTCGGCGTTTGGATAAGGCCCTGTCCCGACCGACATCCATCCCCATGACAAGGACCTAACAGCATGGCCAAGCGTATCCAGTTTGCCCGCACCGGCGGCTCCGAGGTGCTCGAGCTCGTCGATCACTCCCCCGCCGAGCCGGGCCCCGGCGAGGTGCGGGTCGCCAACCGCGCCATCGGCCTCAACTTCATCGACATCTACTTCCGCACCGGTCTCTACCCCGCCCCGTCGCTGCCCTCCGGGCTCGGCACCGAGGGCGCCGGCGTGGTCGATGCGGTGGGTGAAGGCGTCAGCCACCTCGCGCCCGGCGACCGCGTCGCCTACGCCCAGGGGCCCCTGGGCGCCTACGCCGAGCTGCACACCCTGCCCGCCGACAAGGTGGTCAAGCTGCCCGACGCCATCGACTTCGAGACCGCCGCGGCCAGCATGCTCAAGGGGCTGACGGTGCAGTACCTGATGCGCCAGACCCGCCCGCTCGAGGGCGGCGAGACCATCCTCTGGCACGCGGCGGCCGGCGGCGTCGGCTCCATCGCCTGCCAGTGGGCCCGGGCGCTCGGCGTGAAGCTGATCGGCACCGTGAGCTCCCCGGAGAAGGCGGCGCTGGCCGAGCAGAACGGCGCCTGGGCCACCATCGACTACACCAGGGAGAACGTGGTCGAGCGGGTGCGCGAGCTCACCAATGGTGCCATGTGCGACGTGGTCTACGACTCCGTGGGCAAGGACACCTGGGAGACCTCCCTCGACTGCCTCAAGCCGCGCTCGCTGATGGTCAGCTTCGGCAACGCCTCCGGCGCGGTCGAAGGCGTCAATATCGGCATCCTCAACCAGAAGGGATCGCAGTTCGTTACCCGCCCCAGCCTCAACGGCTATGCCGACACCCGGGAACGCCTGGAAGCGATGGCCGCCGAGCTCTTCGCGATGCTCGAGAGCGGCAAGGTCAAGGTCGATATCTCCCACCGCTACCCGCTGGCGGAAGCCGGCCAGGCCCAGGACGCCCTGCAGGGCCGCAAGACCACCGGCTCCACCATCCTGCTGCCCTGACCCCCCAGCCTGTCCACGAACGCAAGACGCCCGGCCTTATGGCCGGGCGTCTTGCGTGGAGCGCCGGGGTAGCGGCGCCCCTGTCGGGGGCGCGGAAGCGAGCACTCAGGCCAGGGCGCGCTGCAGGGCCTTCCTGGCCAGGGGCAGCACCAGGGAGAGCAGCGCGATGACCAGCAGCACCAGGGAGATCGGCTTCTCGACGAAGATCATCCAGTCTCCGCCGGAGATCTGCAGGGCGCGGCGCATGGACTCCTCCATGATGTTGCCAAGGATCAGCGCCAGGATCAGCGGCGCGGCCGGGAAGCCGAACAGCCGCATGCCCAGGCCCAGCAGGCCGAAGCCGAGCAGCAGCAGCAGGTCGAAGACGCTGAAGCTCATGCCGTAGACGCCGATCATGCAGAAGATCAGGATCAGCGAGAGCAGCAGCGGGCGCGGCAGGTCGAGGATCCTGGCGATCAGCGGGATCAGCGGCAGGTTGAGCACCAGCAGGAAGATGTTGCCGATGTACATGCTGGCGATCACCCCCCAGAAGACGTCCGGGCGCTGCTCGAGCATCATCGGCCCGGGGGTGACCCCCATCACCAGCAGCGCGCCGAGCAGCACCGCCGTGGTACCCGACCCGGGGACGCCCAGGGTCAGCAGCGGCACGAAGGAGCCGGTGCAGGCGGCGTTGTTGGCGGACTCCGGCGCCGCCACGCCCTTGATGTTGCCCTTGCCGAAGCTGTCGCCATCCTTCGCCAGGCGCTTCTCCATGCTGTAGCCGAGGAAGGAGCCGATGGTCGCGCCGGCCCCGGGCAGCACGCCGGTGAAGAAGCCCAGCACCGAGCTTCTGCCGATGGGCCCGGCGATCTCCTTCACCTCGCCCCGGGTCAGCCTGAGCGAGCCGATGGCGTTGCGCGGCTGCTCCTTGCCACCGCCGCCGCGCAGCAGCATGTAGAACACCTCGGCCAGGGCGAAGATGCCCAGCGCCACCACCAGGAAGTCGATGCCGTCGAGCAGGTGGGCCGACCCGAAGGTGTAGCGCTCGGTGCCGGTCTGCAGGTCGATGCCCATGATCGAGATCATCACCCCGACCACCGCGGCGATCAGCCCCTTGACCAGCGACTTGTCGGAGAGCGAGACCACCGCGGTCAGGCCCAGCACCATGAGGGCGAAGTACTCAGCCGGGCCGAAGCTGACCGCCACCTTCGACAGCAGCGGGGCCACCAGCATCAGGAAGACGATGGAGATGGTGCCACCGATGAAGGAGGCATAGGCGGCGATGGCCAGCGCCTTGCCGGCCATGCCCTGCTTGGCCATGGGATAGCCGTCGAAGGAGGTGGCCACGGTGCCCGCCACGCCCGGCGCGTTGAGCAGGATCGACGAGGTGGAGCCGCCGAAGATCGCGCCGTAGTAGACCCCTGCCATCAGGATCAGGCCCGACGAGGGCTCCATGGCGAAGGTGATGGGGATCATCAGCGCCAGCGCGCTGATCGGCCCCAGGCCGGGGAGCATCCCGATGATGGTGCCGGCGAAGACGCCGAAGAAGACGTAGGCGATATTCATGGGCTCCAGCGCGATGCCGAAGCCGTACATCAGGTTGTTCAGGGCTTCCATGGGATCACTCTCCAGCCGTCAGAACGGCAGCACGCCGGTGGGCAGGTAGACGTCCATGACCCGGGTCATGGTCAGGTAGAGGGCCAGCACCACCCCGAGGACGGTGGCCAGGTTGACCCCGTGACGGCGATAGCCGTAGTAGGCGGTCAGGCCGACGCCGAGCGCGGTGGAGGCCAGCACGAAGCCCAGCGGCACCAGCAGCAGCGCATAGGCGGCGATCGCCAGGGCGCTGACCACCACCCGGGACCAGGGGCGCAGCAGCAGCGGCCGGGCCTGCTCCTCGGGATCGGGCGCCGGCGGCGCATCCTGGGCCTGGGGCCGCTCGATGAACAGCAGCAGCGACAGCCCGAGCAGGGTGAAGCCGAGCACCTTGGGGAAGAGGTCGGAGTCGATGGGACGCGGCAGCGGGAAGGCCTTGATCTGCCAGGCCATGGCCAGGTAGCCCAGTGCCACCAGGGCCAGGACCAGCGCCAGGACCTGGTTGGAGTTGAGTCGTGTCATGGGAGTCGTTCCCGGCCCCCGCCCGAGTCAGGACGGGGGACCAAGTGGCTGGGTTCGGGCGGCCCGCCCCGGGAAGGCGGGGCGGGCCGGGATCGCAGGGTGAGGGAGGCTCAGTCGCCGAGCAGGCCGAGCTCGCCGAGCACGTCGCTGAACTGTGCCTGCTGGGCATCGAGGAAGTCACCGAAGGTCTCGCTGTCCTGGTAGGCGTCGAGCCAGCCGAGCTGGTCACGGGCCTGCTGCCAGCCGTCGGTCTCGAGCATCCGGGCGAAAAGCGCCTCGTAGTAGGCCACGGCCTCCGCGGGCATGTCGGGGGTGCCCATCACGCCGCGCCAGATGTCGAAGGTGTAGTCGATGCCCTGCTCCTGGTAGGTGGGCACCTCGGCCAGCGGGCCGCTCATGCGCTCCGGCGCCGAGACGCCCAGGGCGCGCAGCTGGCTGCCCTCGCCGAGCTGGCCGGCCGCCTCGCCCGCCCCGGTGATCACCGCCTCGACGTGACCGCCCATCAGGCTGGTCATGGCCTCGCCGCCCCCGGAGAAGGGGATGTAGTTCACCTCGGCGGCGTTCAGCCCGGCGGCCGAGGCCAGGCCGGCGATGGAGATATGGTCCATGGAGCCCGGGGCACTGCCGCCGCCGACGCTCAGGCCCGGGTCCGCCTCGAAGGCGGCGAACAGGTCGTTGAGGTCCTGATACTCGGAGTCGGCCGGTACCAGCACGATGGAGTAGTCGGTGATCAGCCGTGCGACCGGGGTGAAGTCGGTGTGGTCGTAGCGCGAGGTGCCGGCCAGCGGCACCAGGATGATCGGCGGGCTGGTGGCGAAGAGCTTGTGCGAGTTGCCGCTGTCGCGGGCGATCTGGGCCCAGGCCACCGCGCCGCCGCCGCCGGGCACGTTGATGGCGGCGAAGCTGCGCTCGGCCAGCCCCTCCTCCTGGATCACCCGCGAGACGGTGCGCACCAGGGTATCCCAGCCGCCGCCGGGGTTGGCCGGGGCGATGAACTCGATGTTGCGGGTCGGGGCCCACTCCTCGGCCTGGGCGGCACCACCCAGGCCGGCCAGGGCGGCGATGGGCAGGACGAGGGCGGCAAGGCGTGCGGTCTTGACGGTCATGGCGTTCTCCGAACGATACGCTGTTGTTGTCTCGGCTCGATGCGTCGAGGCACCGGCCTGCGTCAGGAACGTTAGAAGAGCCGAACGGTCATCACAAGTTTATGACCATAAACGATAAAAAGGTCGTTCTGGTCATTGTGTTCATTCTGCTCACGCCCCGCCCTCTACGCGCCAGGGCCCCGCGTCGCCGGTCAGACGGTAGCGGCGCTCCGGCCGCCCCACATCACCATAGCCCAGCTCGGCGGAGACCACCTGCACCGAGACCAGGAACTCCAGGTAGCGACGGGCCGTGGAGCGGCTGGCGCCGATGTGGCGGGCCACCTGCATGGCGGAGAGCGCGGCCCCGGCGGTCTCGATGGCCGCGACCACCGCCTCCAGGGTCAGCCTGTCGATGCCCTTGGGCAGGCTGCGGGGGTCCGCAGCCGGCCTGGCCTCCGGCCGCAGCCGTGCCAGGGCACGGTCCAGCTCCTCCTGGCTCATCTCCCCCTGGGCCGCCAGGGCCGTGCGTTCACGCCGGAAGCGCGCCAGCATCTGGGCCATGCGCGAGGCCTCGGTGGGCTTGATCAGGTAGTCGAAGACGCCGCCGCGCAGCGCCTCGCTGATGGTGTCCACCTCCCGGGCGGCCGTGACCATCACCACGTCCATGTGCAGGTGGTCACGGCGCAGCATCCACAAAAGCTCCAGCCCCTCCACGTCCGGCAGGTAGGCATCGAGCAACACCAGCTGGATGCGCTCGGCATCCCGGGCCAGCAGCGTCCGCGCCTCGGCGGCGGAGCGCGCCATGCCCACCACCCGGAAACCCTCGCTCTGCTCGATGAAGGCGCGGTGGATCTCGGCAATGCGGAAGTCGTCCTCGATGATCAGGACCCCGTACTCCGCGGGGGATCGGTCTTCGGCGTCATGGCCGTCGTGTCGCATCGTCTCACCCCTGGTGTCGTGGTTGTCGTGTCGGCATGCCCGCGGCGCGCTCAGGGTTCGCCGGGCAGCGGGGGGCGGCACAGCGACCGGTCGAGCACCACCGTGAAGCAGGCCCCGCCCAGCTCGCTCTCCTCCAGGGTGATCGCGCCGCCATGCGCCCGGCAGAGCCGCGCCACCAGCGCCAGGCCGATGCCACGGTGCTTGCCGGGCTTGGTCGAGAAACCCTCGGTGAAGATCGCCTCGACGTGCTCGGCGGCCACCCCAGGGCCGTTGTCCTCCACCTCGATCAGCAGCTGCTCGCCGAGGTCGGTGAAGAAGAGCCGCACCCTCGCCCCCTCCCCGTCGTCGCGGCGCTCCTGAAGGGCGGCGTGGCAGGCGTTGTCGAGCAGGTTGCCGATCACCGTCATCAGCACCTCCTGGCCGGTGGCGGTGAGCGGGGCCGCCAGGGAGCTCTGGTCGTCGATCTCCAGTCGCACGCCGAGCTCCCGGGCACGGGTCAGCTTGCCGAGCAGGGTGCCGCTGATCACCGGGTCCGTTACATGGCCCATCAGGAAGCTCATCTGCGCCTGGGCCCGCTCGCTCTCCTGATGGATCAGCGCCAGGGCCTCCCGGATGCGGCCGAGCTGCAGCAGGCCCGAGATGGTATAGAGCTTGTTGGAGAACTCGTGGGCCTGGGCGCGCAGCATGTCCACGTCGCGACTGGCGGCGCTGAGCGCGTTGGAGAGGTCGACGATCTCGCGACGGCTGCGGAAGGTGGCCACCGCCCCCTCCACCTCACCACCGTGCATCACCGGCACCCGGTTGACCACCACCGGATGGTCGCCCAGCCACATCTGCTGGTCGAACTGCTGCTCGCCGCGCTCCAGCACCTCGAACAGCCGCGAGTTGGGGACCACCTCGTGGATCGGATTCCCCAGCACCTCGCGCTCGGCCGGCAGGTCGAGGAAACGCCGCGCCTGCTGGTTGACCAGGGTGATCGCCCCCTCCCGGTTCACCGCCAGGATGCCCTCGTGGATCGACTGCAGGATGGCCTCCTTCTCCATGGCCAGGCGGGCAATCTCGTGGGGCTCCAGCCCCAGGATCACCCGCTTGAGGTGGCGGGACAGGCCATAGGCACCGGCGAAGCCCAGCAGGATCATCGCCGCCACCAGCCACCAGCCGAGGCTGGTATGGCGGCCCACGTCCATGGCGACCCGGTCGAGCATGAAACCCACCGAGACGATGCCGATGACCCTGCCCTCGGCGTCGACCACCGGCGTCTTGCCTCGCACCGCCTCGCCCAGCGAGCCCACGGCCTCGGAGACGTAGGACTCCCCGTGCAGCAGGGCGCGGTCGTTGTCGCCGCCGACCATGGGCAGGCCGAGGCGCTCGGGAAGCGGATGGGAGTAGCGGATGCCGTCGGCATTGCCCACCACCACGTAGCGCGCCCCGGTCTGGCGCCGGATGCGCTCGGCGATGGGCTGGATGGTGGCCGCGGGATCCTCGTCGGCGAAGGCCGCGACCAGTTCGGGAATCGCCGCCACGGACGTCGCCACCGCCAGGGCACGCTCGCCCATCTGGTCGGCGATGATCTCGGCCTTGCGATGGTTGAGGTAGGCCCCCTGGGTCAGCAGCATGGTGGCCAGCAGCACGCCGACCAGCAGCATCACCTGGAGGCGAAAGCTGCGGGTCAGCCGGGGGCGCCGGGGGCGCGGCCCGAGTCGCCGAACCTCGGCGATGGCATCCTTGTGGTGGAGGGGCATCGCTGTACCTCGCAGCCGGTCACGGGGGAAATTCTCTCACGCCGTCGAGAGGCCGACACCCCCGGAGCGCCTCGCGGCGATCCTGGCTACCCCATCAGGGCGCGGCGCAACCGGGGGCTTGCCAGCTCACCCACCAGGGTGAGCAGCGCCAGCAGCCCGAGCAGCCACCGCCAGTGGAGGCCGAACTCGACCCGGGCGATGCCGAGTGCATCGACGAAGATCACCAGGATACCCAAGGGCGCCAGGTAGCGGACAGCAAAGAGCCACAGGGCATACCAGCGCGGCGACAGCCCCAGCTCGTCGCGCATCAGTTCGGACTTGAGCACGAAGCCCGCCAGCAGCGCGACGCCCAGGCCGCCCAGGGGCATCATCCAGCGCGAGGTGAGATAGTCGAGCCAGTCGAAGAAGTGCCTCCCGGCCAGAGTCCAGTCAGCCGCCACATTGAAGGAGAGCATGGCCAGGGTGCTCACCACCCACAGCACGATGCCGGTGCCCCAGGCCGCCGTGCGCCGCGAGACCCCCTTGTTGTCGGTGAGCCAGGAGACGGTGGCCTCCACCATGGAGATCGAGGAGGTGAGCGCCGCCATGGAGAGCATCACGAAGAACAGGATGCCGAACAGGGTGCCCAGCGGCATCGCCTGGAAGGCCAGGGGCAGGCTCATGAAGATCAGCCCCGGCCCCTCCCCCGGGCTCATGCCGTTGGCGAAGATGATCGGGAAGATCGCCAGCCCCGCCATCAGAGCGACCAGGGTGTCCGCGGCGGCCACGCTCAGGGTGGTGCGGGAGATGGAGGCCCGGGCCGGCAGGTAGCTGCCGTAGGTGAGGATGGCGCCGGAGGCGAGCGACAGGGTGAAGAAGGCGTGCCCCAGGGCCGCCAGCATGCCCTCGCTGGAGAGGCTGCCGGCGTTGAAGGAGAACAGGAAGCGCCACGCCTCGCCGAACCCTCCCGAGAAGGCACCGTAGAGGATCAGGATCGCCAGCATCACCACCATGCCGGGCATCATCCAGCTGACGCTCCTCTCGATCCCGGCCTGCACCCCCTTGCCGACGATCAGCATGGTGACCACCACCACCAGGGTGCTCCAGAACCCCAGGTTCAGCGGGTTCGCGTTGTTGGCCATGAAGATGCCAACCATGTCGTCACCGGTCGCCCCGGCAAAGGCGCCGGTGAGCATCTTCCACAGGTAGGAGAAGGACCAGCCCGCGACCACGGCGTAGAAGCAGAGGATCATGAAGCCGCAGAGCATCGCCATCCAGCCCAGCAGCGACCAGGCAGAGCCGCCGCCCGACTCCCTGACCACGCGGCGCACCGCATCCACGGGGCTGCCGCGGCCGCGGCGTCCGAAGGCGATCTCGGTCATCATCACCGGAATACCGACCGCCAGGATGCAGGCCAGGTAGACCAGCACGAAGGCACCGCCGCCGAACTCGCCGGTGATGTAGGGAAACTTCCAGATATTGCCGAGGCCTACAGCAGAGCCGGTAGCCGCCAGCACGAACCCCCAGCGGCCTAGCCACTGGGCACGAGGTTGGGTATCGGTCGTCATATCAGGGCCCATCGCAGTATCAGCCGAGCCGCCAGGCCGGGTGGCGGCGACAAAGCGCGCTATTGTGCCGGATTTTTCCCGGTCTGGCAGGTTTGGCTATGCTCAGGAGTGCCAATGCCTCCTCCGGCCCGGACGTACGCATGAACAGCAACGCCCCCAAGCCTCTCGCCACCCTTCCGGATACCCGCGCCAGGCGGGTCATCGAGCAACTGCTGGAGGGCTCCGGGGTAGCCCTCAACGGCAGGGCCCCCCAGGACCTGCGTGTCTACCACCCCGACTTCTTCTCGCGCGTTCTGCGCCAGGGGACCCTGGGGCTCGGCGAGGCCTACATGGATGGCTGGTGGGAGTGCGACCGGCTCGACGAGATGGCCTGCCGGCTGCTTCACCACGGGCTGGATGAGCTCGCCCACTCCCCCTCCGAGCGGCTGATGTATCGGCTGCAGGCGGGTTTCTTCAACCTGCAGAGCAAGGCTCGCGCCCATATCGTCGGCGAGGCCCACTACGATCTGGGCAACGACCTCTTCGAGCGCATGCTCGATCCGACGATGTGCTACTCCTGCGGTTACTGGAAAGCGGCCAACACCCTCCACCAGGCCCAGCTTGCCAAGCTGGAGCTGGCCTGCCGCAAGCTCGAGCTCGAGCCCGGCATGCGCGTGCTGGACATCGGCTGCGGTTGGGGGAGCTTCGCCGAGCATGCGGCGCGCCACCACGGCGTCGAGGTCACCGGCATTACCATCTCGAAGGAACAGGCCGAGCTGGCCCGGCAGCGCTGCACGGGGCTGCCGGTCGCCATCGAGCTCAAGGACTATCGCGACCTTGAGGGTTGCTTCGACCGCATCGTCTCCATCGGCATGTTCGAGCACGTGGGGCACCGCAACTACACCGCCTACTTCCGAACGGTCGAGCGGCTGCTCGACGCCGAGGGGCTGTTCCTGCTGCACACCATCGGCTCCAACAGCTCGGAGATCACCGCCGACCCCTGGATCAACCGCTACATCTTCCCCAATGGCGTGCTCCCCTCGGCGATGCATATCGCACGGGCCAGCGAGCCCCACCTGCTACTGGAGGACTGGCAGAACTTCGGTCCCGACTATGACCGCACCCTGATGGCCTGGCTGGTCAATTTCGATGCCCGCTGGGGCGAGGTTGCCGACCGCTACAACGAGCGAACCCGCCGCATGTTCCGCTACTACCTGTCGGTCTGTGCCGGCGCATTCCGCGCCCGCCACCTGCAGCTCTGGCAGGTGCTCTTCTCCCGGGGCCGGCTGCAGCGCTACGATGCCCCGCGCTGAGCCCGCCTCGCATCCGCAGGCTCCGAGACCACTGAGGGCTCTGCCCTGCCTGTCAGCCATGGCTTACACCCGGAGTGGAATGGGATAGTGCGGGCTCGACAGGTACAATGCCACCAATATGAAGGGCGTAGCGCCCACTATAACGACACGACCTGTACGCAGCAGGAAACGCAAGGAAACCCGCATGACGTCAACGAATGTCATGCCGATCGGGAAAGTGGCCTCCGCCGAGGAGAGCATGGCCGACCGGCTGCCGGGCGTGGTCTTTCGCCTGCACCGCTCGCCTGACGGCCGGCTGCACTTCCCCTATCTGGCCGGCAGCGGGCTGCGCCTGATCGGCGCAACCGTGGAGCAGCTCGCTCTGGATGCCCGCCCGGCGCTCGAGCGCCTGGGTGACGACGACTACCCCCGCCTGATGACCGCCATCGAACGCTCGGTGCAGGACATGGCCCCCATCGCCACCAAGTTCCGGCTCCCGGTCAAGGGGCGGGGCGTACGCTGGATCGCCCTGCGCGCGCAGCCCTCCCCGGCCGACAATGGCACCCTCTGGCATGGCATGATGATCGACATCACCGAGCAGGTCGTCGAGGAATCACGGCTACGCCAGCTCTCGGGCACCGACGACCTGACGGGCTGCGCCAACCGGCGGCGGCTGATGCAGCGCCTCGACGCGGAGATATCCCGCAGCAACCGCCACGCCACCCCGCTGTCGCTGATGATCCTGGATATCGACCACTTCAAGCGGATCAACGACACCTGGGGGCATCTGCGTGGCGACATGGTGCTGCGCACCCTGACCGAGCTCTGCCAGGCCTGCCTGCGCGAGGAAGATCTGCTGGCGCGCCTGGGGGGCGAGGAGTTCGCCCTGCTGCTGCCCCTGACATCCCGAGCCCACTGCCACGCCCTGGCCGAACGACTGGTCGCCCGCATCGCCGCCCATGACTTCGGCCTGGGCGGCCGCACGGTCACCGTCAGCATCGGGATTGCCGAGCACCGCATCGGCGAGAGCCGCGACAGCCTGATGGCCTGCGCCGACCGCCACCTCTATGCCGCCAAGCATGCCGGACGCAACCGCGTCTCGGGCGAGCGCTGAGGTTGCCCCACCGCCGGCAGGAGATGCCGGCCCCTGCACCCCCTGTTGAGCCCGCACCATGATCGAGCAGACCCTCCAGCGAGTCTTCGGCTACGCCGACTTCCGTACCGGCCAGCGCCCGGTGATCGAGGCCGTGGTGGCCGGCCGCTCGGCGGCGGCCATCTTCCCCACCGGTTCGGGCAAGTCGCTCTGCTACCAGCTGCCCGCCCTGCACCTGCCCCACCTCACCCTGGTGATCTCGCCTCTGCTGGCGCTGATGCAGGACCAGCTCGCCTTCCTCGAGCGCCACGGCATCCGGGCCGCCAGCATCGACTCCGGGCAGAGCCGCGAGGAGGCCGCCGCGGTGATGGCGGGGGTCGAGCGCGGCGAGATCAGCATCCTGATGATCTCGGTGGAACGCCTCAAGAACGAGCGCTTCCGCGCCTTCATCCGCCGGATCCCCATCTCGCTGATGGTGGTGGACGAGGCCCACTGCATCTCGGAGTGGGGCCACAACTTTCGCCCGGACTACCTGAAGCTTCCCGACTACCAGCGCGAGTTCGGCATCCCCCAGGCGCTGCTGCTCACCGCCACGGCCACCCCGCGGGTCATCGACGACATGCGCGAACGCTTCGCCATCTCGGCGGAGGACGTCACCGCCACCGGTTTCTACCGGGAGAACCTCGACCTGAGCGTGGCTCCGGTGGCCGCCGATGCCCGCCCCCGGGCCCTGGCCGCCTGGCTCCAGCAGCGACGCAGCGGGACGGCCCCCTTCCCCACCATCGTCTACGTCACCCTGCAGCAGACCGCCGAGCGCCTGGCCGCCTACCTGGCCAAGGCCGGCGTTGCCGCCACCGCCTACCATGCCGGGCTCGAGGCCGGGAGGCGCGAGGCGATCCAGCGCGATTTCATGGCCGGGCAGACCTCCTGCATCGTCGCCACCATCGCCTTCGGCATGGGCATCGACAAGGCCGATATCCGCGCCGTGGTGCACTTCGACCTGCCCAAGTCCATCGAGAACTACAGCCAGGAGATCGGCCGGGCGGGCCGCGACGGCGCCCCCTCCGAGTGCCTGATGCTGGCCGGGCGCGACACCCTCGGCGTGCTGGAGACCTTCGTCTACGGCGACACCCCGGAGCGACACGGCATCCGCCGGGTGATCGACGAGCTGCGCGCCGCCGGCCGGCGCTGGGAGCTGCTGCTCACGCCGCTCTCCCAGCACGCCAACATCCGGCCCCTGCCGCTCAAGACCCTGCTGGTCCAGCTGGAGCTGCGCGGTATCATCCAGCCCCGCCACGCCTACTTCGCCGACTACCGCTTCAAGCTGCTCGAGGAGCCGGAGGCCCTGGTGGCCCGCTTCCAGGGCGAGCGCCAGGCCTTCGTCCAGACGATCCTTGATGCGGCCCGCAAGGCCCGCACCTGGCACGAGCTGGACTTCGCCGCCCTGGAGGCCCTTGGCCGGGAGCGCGGCCTCGATACCGCACGCGCCCGGGTGATCACCGCCCTGGATTACTTCGTCGACAAGGGGTGGATCGAGCTGCAGAGCCGCCAGCTCACCGAGGTCTACGAGGTTATGTCGGCCGACTTCGACCCCGAGGCGCTGACCGACGAGCTCCACGGCTACTTTCACGACAAGGAGGCGGCCGAGATCGCCCGGCTGCACGCCATGCTCGAGCTCTTCGAGAGTGACCGCTGCCTGAGTCGCCGCCTGGCCGAGTGGTTCGGCGACGACCGAGCCCCCGAGCCGTGCGGGCACTGTTCCGCCTGTCGCGGCCAGCCCGCAAGGCTGCCGTCGGGGCCGGCCCTGCCCTCGCTGGAAGACCGCCACCCGGACGAACTGGTCGGCGACCTCAGGTCACGCCTGGCCACCCAGGGCGAGGGCCACCCCGCCACGCCGGACCTGCTAGCCCGCTTCCTGTGCGGCATCACCACGCCGCTGTTCACCCGGCTCAAGGTCCGGCAGCTGCCGGGCTTCGCGGCCCTGGAGGGCTACCCCTACGCCGAGGTCCGCGAGTGGCTGGCACGCTGCATAGCTTGACGGCCCTGCTCACCTGCACAACCTTTTAAGGTGAACTCCCTGCCGAGGTGACTCCATGGAAAAGCTTTCCCGCCAGCCCTGCGAGGCGTGCCGCAAGGGCGCTCCCACCGTCAGCGATGCCGAGATCACGCTGTTCAAGCCCGAGGTTCCCGAGTGGCAGATCGTCGAGCACGATGGCATCATGAAACTCGAGCGGGCCTTCACCTTCCCCGACTTCAAGCAGGCGCTGGCCTTCACCAATCGCGTCGGCGAACTCGCCGAGACGGCCGGTCACCACCCGGCCCTGCTGACCGAATGGGGAAGGGTCACCGTGACCTGGTGGTCACACAAGATCCGGGGCCTGCACAGGAACGATTTCATTCTTGCCGCCAGAACCGACGAGGTAGCGAAATAAATGTTCGAACATATTGAGCGGGTCCCCGGGGATGCCATCCTCGGCCTGATCGAGGCCTTCAAGAAGGACACCAACCCCCAGAAGGTCGACCTCGGCGTCGGCGTCTACAAGGATGCCCAGGGCAACACGCCGGTGATGCGCGCCGTCAAGGAGGCCGAGGCCCTGCTGCTCAAGAACGAGACCACCAAGACCTACATCGGCTCCCACGGTGCGCCGGCGTATGGCGAGGTGGTGCTGCCCATGGTGCTGGGCGAGGGCTCTCCGGTGCTGGAGGCCGGACGCGCCAGCGCCACCCAGTCCCCCGGCGGCACCGGCGCCCTGCGCCTGGCGGCGGACTTCATCGCCAAGCAGCTGCCGGGCAAGGGCATCTGGGTCTCCGACCCGACCTGGCCCAACCACCACGGCATCTTCACCGCCGCCGGCATCGCCCTGCACAAGTACCCCTATGTGGACGCCGACAACCGCCTCGACTTCGACGGCATGCTCGCCGCCCTGAAGCAGATTCCCGAGGGCGATGTAGTGGTGCTGCACGCCTGCTGCCACAACCCCACCGGCTTCGATCTCTCCCGGGAGCAGTGGCAGAGCGTGCTCGAGGTGCTGCGCGAGCGCAACCTGCTGCCGCTGGTGGACTTCGCCTACCAGGGCTTCGGCGAGGGTCTCGAGGAGGACGCCTACGCGGTGCGCCTGCTGGCCGAGAACCTCGACGAGGTGATCATCACCAGCTCCTGCTCCAAGAACTTCGGCATCTATTGCGAGCGCACCGGCTGCCTGATCATGGTGGCGAAGAACGCCGAGCAGATGGAGAACGTACGCTCCCAGATCGCCATCGTGGCCCGGGAGAACTACTCCAACCCGCCGGCCCACGGCGGTGCCATCGTCAGCGAGATCCTGCACTCCGCCGAGCTCGCCGCCGTCTGGCGCGAGGAGCTCACCGAGATGCGCGACCGCATCAACACCCTGCGTCGCGACTTCGTGGAGGCCCTCAAGCCCTACGGCCTGGACCAGAAGTATGCGCATATCGCCGAGCAGCGCGGCATGTTCAGCTACACCGGCCTGACGCCGGAACAGGTCGACCGCCTGCGCGACGAGTTCGGGATCTACATGGTGCGCTCCGGCCGCGCCAACGTGGCCGGCTTCTCCCACGAGAACCTGCCCTACCTGGCCAAGGCCGTCGCCGCCGTCAACTGATCATTGCACTGCCAGCCATGCCGACGCCCGGGCCCTGCCCGGGCGTCGTCGTTTCGGGTAGAATCCCCGCCTTCCAGAGTCATCGATCCATCGCCGCCGGGGCCCGGGGCGCCGCGTGGCGTCCGTGGAACAGCGTTGGTTGACCGACTGGTCAGGCATCGACCAGACTGCCTGTCGGCCTTGTTCCAACTCCTACACAACCAAGAGGCTCCCCATGGCAACCCCCTCAGGCAGCTCCCCCGTGCACTATCCCTGGTACCGGAAGGAGGACACCGACGCCTTCTTCGCCCTGTTCCAGAACAACATCGCCAACTTCGTCATCATCGCCATCACCATGCTGGGCATGGGCTTCCCGGCCTCCATCGTCTTCGGCCAGGTGCTCCCCGGCGCCGCGGTGGCGGTGATGGTGGGCAACTTCTACTACGCCTGGAGCGCGGCGCGGCTGGCCAGGAAGGAGAACCGGGCCGATGTCACCGCCCTCTCCTACGGCATCTCCACCCCGGTGATGTTCGTCTTCCTGTTCGGGGTGCTGCTGCCCGCCAAGCAGCTCACCGGCGACGCCGAGCTCGCCTGGAAGGTGGCCGTGGCCGCCTGCTTCATCAGCGGCGCCATCGAGGCGGCCATCAGCCTGGTTGGCCGCTGGGTGCAGTACCATCTGCCGCGGGCCGCCATGCTGGGCGCGGTGGCCGGCGTGGCACTGACCTTCATCGCCGGCGAGATGCTGTTCAAGACCCTGGAGATGCCGGTGATCGGCCTGCTGGTGCTGGCGATCATCATCGTTGGCCTGGTCGCCCGGGTGGCCATGCCCTTCCGGCTGCCCACCTCGCTGTTCGCCATCGTGGTGGGCACCGCCATGGCCTACCTGATCGGCGACGCCGGCGGCGAGCGCTTCAGCGATGCCTTTACCCACCTGGGCTTCTACCCGCTGCTGCCCAACCTGGCCTGGCTCGAGGGGCTGGGGCTACTCTTTACCGGCATGCTGGCGGTGCTCACCGTGGTGCTGCCGATCACCCTGTACAACGCCATCGAGACCATGAACAACGTGGAGGCCATGGAGGCCGCCGGCGACAAGTACGACGTGCGCGAGTGCCAGGCGGTGGACGGTGCCGGCACCATGATCGGTGCCCTGTTCGGCGGCGTCTTCCCCACCACCGTCTACATCGCCACCGTGGGTGCCAAGTGGATGGGTGCCGGGCGCGGCTACAGCCTGCTCAACGGGGCCGTCTACGGCCTGGCCACCATGTTCGGCCTGATCGCGGCACTCGCCGCCATCATCCCGGTCTCGGTGGTGGCGCCGATCCTGGTGTTCGTGGGCATGTCGATGATCGCCACGGCCTTCCAGAGCAATGACACCCGCTACTACCCGGCGGTGGCGCTCGCCATGCTGCCCTATTTCGCCAACTACGTGATGACCCGCTTCAACCGTGCCGCCGAGGAGACGGTGACCGGCATCTCGGCCGGCATCGTGCCGATCGGCCAGGGGGCCATGTTCATGGCGATCCTGATCGGCGCCATGACGGTCTCGGTGATCGACCACCAGTTCCGCCGTGCCGCCGCCTTCGCCGCCGTGGCCGCGGGCTTCTCCTTCGTCGGCCTGATGCATGCGCCGGCGCTCGCCCTCAACGCCGCTCCGGACTACGTGATGGGCTACCTGGTGATGGGGGCGCTGTTCCTCTACTTCGACTGGCAGCAGCGGCGCCTGGCCGCCGGGGCACCACGCCGCCCCTAGTCGCCCTGCCCTGCCCCTGACGCAGTGCGCCCCGCCGGATGGCGGGGCGCGCTGCGTCAGGGAGCTCGCACCGACTACTTCCAGAAGTCGCGAATGGAGGCGATCCCCTGGGCGCCCACGGCCCGCGCGTGGTTGGCGTCATGGCGGGTCATGCCGCCCAGGGCGAAGACCGGCATGGCGGCTCGCTCCACCAGCTGCTGGAAGTCGTGCCAGCCCATGGGCGCCACCTCCGGGTGGGAGGGGGTGGTGCGCAGCGGCGAGAGGGTCACGAAGTCGCAGCCCAGTCTGCCGGCCTGGTCCAGCTGCGCACGGTCGTGGGTGGAGGCGGAGAGCCACTTGCCCTCGGCGATGGGCCGGCGCTCCAGGTGCATCAGCCGCTCGCTGGTCAGGTGGACGCCGTCGGCATCGACACGCTCCAGCAGCTCGGGCTCGCCGTTGAGCAGCAGGCGCGCACCGTGCTCGCGGCAGAGCGCCAGGGTGGCCTCCGCCCGGGCCAGGTAGGCGGCCTCGTCGAGCTGCTTGGCCCGCAGCTGCACCAGGCGGGCGCGATCTTCCACCAGGGCGCGCTCCAGGCGCTGCAGGAAGAGCCCCTCGTCCTCCTCCTCGCCGGTGATCAGGTACTCGGTGGGCAGCGCCACGGCGCGCAGGATCGGCAGGTTGGCCGCGGGGAAGGGGTAGTTGACCAGTTCTCCCATGGGCACCCAGCGCACCGCCTGCCCCTCGCGACCGAAGGGCTCGCCGGAGAAGTCATGGACCTGCCAGACATCGAGCAGGATGTGCTTGTCGGGATACTCATGGTGGATACGGATCAATGGCTGCGCCCGCTGGATCTCCACCCCGAGCTCCTCGAGAAGCTCCCGCTTGAGCCCCCCGAGTCCGGTCTCGTAGGGCGCCAGCTTGCCGCCCGGAAACTCCCAGAGGCCACCGTGATCGACATTGCTCGGCCGGCGGGCGATCAGCACTTGCTCACCGTCGGCGCTGATGATGGCGGCGGCCGCCACGTGCACCCTTCTCTTCACCATTGCGTTCATTCACCTTTCCAACTGGTGCGCCCGGCGGCGCGTGATTCTGTATCTGGCGGTTGCCGCCGTCGCAGCGGCTCAGCTGCGATAGTCGGCGTTGATGCTCACATAATCGTGGGAGAGGTCGGTGGTCCATACCGTCGCACTCTCCTCACCGCGTCCCAGGTCGATATGGATGGGAATCTCCTCCCGCGCCATGACGGCGCTGCCGGCCTCCTCGGTGTAGCCGGCGGCGCGGCCCCCCGCCTCCACCAGGCGCACCCCGCCGAGGTCGATAGCGACCCTGGAGACGTCGAAGTCCGCCACCGGCGCGCGGCCCACCGCGGCCAGGATGCGGCCCCAGTTGGCATCGGAGGCGTAGAGCGCGGTCTTGACCAGCGGCGAGTGGGCCACGGTAAAGGCCACGTCCAGGGCCTCCTGCCGCGTGCTGGCACCCTTCACCTGGAGGGTGACGAACTTGGTCGCCCCCTCTCCGTCGCGGATGATCGCCTGGGCCAGCTCGGTCATCACCCGCTGCAGGCCGTTGCGGAACACCGCGATGGCCTCGTCGCTTGCCACCCTCGCCCCCTGCCGGGTGCTGATCAGCATGCAGGCGTCGTTGGTGGAGGTGTCGCCATCCACGGTGATGCAGTTGAAGGAGCGATCCACCGTCTCGCGCAGCAGCGCCTCGAGCAGCGCCTGGTCGAGGGAGGCGTCGGTGGCCACGAAGGCCAGCATGGTCGCCATGTTGGGCTGGATCATGCCGGACCCCTTGGCGATGCCATTAATGGTCACCGTCTCGTCGCCCAGCGCCAGGGTGACGCTGGCCCCCTTGGGCCGGGTGTCGGTGGTCAGGATCCCCTCGCCGGCCAGGTGCCACGCCCGGGGCCCCTCATCCAGGGCATCCAGCGCCGCGGGCAGGCCCGCCAGCAGCGTCTGCATGGGCAGCGGCTCGCCGATCACCCCGGTGGAGAAGGGCAGCACCGCCTCCCCGGCCACGCCGGCCAGCCGGCCCAGCTCGGCACAGGTGGCCCGGGCGTCGCGCAGGCCCACCTCGCCGGTACCGGCATTGGCGTTGCCGGTGTTGATCACCAGGTAGCGCGGCGCCTCGCCGCTGGCCAGGTGCTCCCGGGCCACGGTGACCGGGGCCGCGCAGAAGGCGTTGCGGGTAAAGGTGCCCGCCACGCGGGACCCCTCCGGGACCTCGATCACCACCAGGTCACGGCGGCCGGGCTTCTTGATGCCCGCCATGGCGGTGCCCAGGCGGACGCCCGGAATAGCCGGCATCTCGGGAAAGCTTGCATTACCCACTGCCATCGTCATCTCTCCTGTCGGGTTGGCCGGTGGCGCCGATCAGTTCAGCTTGCCACAGCACTGCTTGTACTTCTTGCCGGAGCCGCAGGGGCAGGGATCGTTGCGCCCCACCTTGGGACCCTCGCGGCGCCGCGGACGACCATCGGCACCGGGGGGCAGCGGCGCCTCGGCATCCGCCGCGCCCTCGTCCGCCGCCTCCGGCGCATCGTGACGGCTGTCGGCCGCGGCCTTCTCGCGCTCCAGGGCTTCGCGGCGCTGCTGCTCCAGCTCCTCGACCTCCTCGGGACGCCGCACCTGCACATGGCTCAGGATACGGGTGACGTCGGACTTGATGTTGGCCAGCAGGGTCTGGAACAGCTCGAAGGACTCGCGCTTGTACTCCTGCTTGGGGTTCTTCTGGGCGTAGCCGCGCAGGTGGATGCCCCGACGCAGGTGGTCCATGGACTGCAGGTGCTCCTTCCAGCGGGTGTCGAGCACCTGCAGCATCACCTGCTTCTCGAAGCGGCGCATCAGGGCCTCGCCGGCCTGCTCCACCTTCTCCTCGTAGGCCTCCCGGTGCAGGGCGTGCAGACGCTCCCGGAGCTGCTCCTCGTGGAAGCGGTTGTCCTCCTCGGCCCACTGCACCACCGGCGCCTCGAGGTTGAACTCGGCCCTGAGGTGGTCCTCGAGCCCGGGGAGATCCCACTGCTCGGGCAGGCTCTGGGGCGGCACATAGTCGCTGATGGCGAGCTCCAGCACCTCTTCCCGGATGCCGGCCACGGCCTCGGCCACCTCCTCGGCGGCGAGGATCTCGTTGCGCTGCTCGTAGATGACCCGACGCTGGTCGTTGGCCACGTCGTCATACTCGAGCAGCTGCTTGCGGATATCGAAGTTGCGGCTCTCGACCTTCTTCTGGGCGCGCTCCACGGCGTTGGAGACCATCTTGTGCTCGATCGCCTCGCCGTGCTCCAGGCCCAGGGCCTTCATCATGCGCTGCACCCGGTCGGAGCCGAACAGGCGCATCAGACTGTCCTCCAGGGAGAGGAAGAAGCGGGTGGAGCCCGGGTCGCCCTGGCGGCCGGCGCGGCCGCGCAGCTGGTTGTCGATGCGCCGGGATTCGTGGCGCTCGGAGCCGATCACGTGCAGGCCGCCGGCGGCCAGCACCGCGTCGTGGCGCTCCTGCCACTCGGCCTTGAGCCGCTCGAGCTGCTCGGGGCTCGGGTTGTCGAGCCTGGCCGCCTCGGCCTCCCAGTTGCCACCGAGCATGATGTCGGTGCCGCGGCCGGCCATGTTGGTGGCGATGGTCACGGCGCCGGGGCGACCCGCCTGGGCGATGATCTCCGCCTCGCTCTGGTGCTGCTTGGCGTTGAGCACGCTGAAGGCGATGCCCGCCTGCTTCATCAGCCCGGCCAGGTACTCGGAGGTCTCGATGGAGGCGGTACCCACCAGCACCGGGCGACCGGCCTCGGTCTCGGCCTGGACGTCCTTGATGATCGCCTCGAACTTCTCCTCGGCGGTCAGGTAGACCAGGTCGTTGAGGTCGCGGCGAATCAGTGGCTTGTTGGTGGGGATCACCACCACGTCGAGGCCGTAGATCTGGCGGAACTCGAAGGCCTCGGTGTCGGCGGTGCCGGTCATCCCGGCCAGCTTCTCGTAGAGGCGGAAGTAGTTCTGGAAGGTGGTGGAGGCCAGGGTCTGACTCTCCCGCTGCACGGGTACCCCCTCCTTGGCCTCCACCGCCTGGTGCAGGCCCTCGGACCAGCGGCGGCCGGGCATGGTGCGGCCGGTATGCTCGTCGACGATCACCACCTGGCCCTCGGCGACGATGTAGTCCACGTCGCGATGGTAGAGGTGGCGGGCGCGCAGGGCCGAGTGCATGTGCTGCAGCAGGTTGAGGTTCTGGGCGGCGTAGAGGGAGTCCTCCTCGCCCAGCAGCCCCTCGCCGCGCATCAGCTCCTCGACCCTGTGGTGGCCGGTCTCGGTGACCTCCACCTGCTTGTGCTTCTCGTCGAGCAGGAAGTCGCCGCTGGCCGGGTCCTCGGGGTCCTCGCAGGCGGTCAGCTGGGTCGCCAGGCGGTCAACCACCTGGTAGAGCTCGGTGTTCTCGTCCACCGCTCCGGAGATGATCAGCGGCGTTCTCGCCTCGTCGATCAGGATGGAGTCCACCTCGTCGATGATGGCGTAGTGGAGCCCGCGCTGCACCTTGTCCTCCAGGGAGAAGGCCATGTTGTCGCGCAGGTAGTCGAAGCCGAACTCGTTATTGGTGCCGTAGGTGATGTCGCAGGCGTAGGCCTCGCGCTTCTCCTCGCCGCTCTGGCCGGCGCGGATCACGCCGACGGAGAGCCCCAGGAACTCGTAGAGGGGGCGCATCCACTCGGCGTCACGGCTGGCCAGGTAGTCGTTCACCGTGACCACGTGGACGCCCTTGCCGGGCAGGGCGTTGAGGTAGACGGCCAGGGTCGCCACCAGGGTCTTGCCCTCGCCGGTCTTCATCTCGGCGATGCGCCCGCTGTTGAGGGTCATGCCGCCGATCATCTGGACATCGAAGTGGCGCATGCCCATGACCCGCTTGCCGGCCTCGCGCACGGTGGCGAAGGCCTCGCTGAGCAGGCCGTCGAGGGCCTCCCCCGCCTCCAGGCGGCCACGAAACTCCTCGGTGCGGGCCCTGAGGGCGGCATCGTCCAGGGATTCCAGCTCCGACTCCAGGACATTGATGCGCTCGACCAGGCGGCTCATGCGCTTGACTTCACGGTCGTTCTTGGAACCGACGACCTTGCGTAACAGGGAATTGATCATGAAAGGGGTCCAGTCTCTGCGTGTGACAGGTTACCGGCCGCCGACGGCGGTCGG
>Ga0209075_1000548_pt1 | contig 36974 bp, 39 predicted proteins | sample Stecom2011_FD_187523 | JGI IMG/M metagenome (GOLD analysis project Ga0209075, IMG submission 187523) | Agricultural soil microbial communities from Utah to study Nitrogen management - Steer compost 2011 (SPAdes) (version 2) | ecosystem: Environmental > Terrestrial > Soil > Agricultural land...
GAACCACTCTTCAAGCACTATATGCAATCTATGATAACTGTAACTCGTTACACACAAATGCATATGACGAAGCCATTACAACTCCAACAGAAGAAAGCGTTAGACGTGCAATGGCAATTCAATTGATTATAAATAAAGAATTAGGGCTTGCTAAAAATGAAAACCCAATTCAAGGATCATTTATTATTGAAGAATTAACAGACCTTGTAGAAGAAGCGGTATTGAAAGAGTTTGATAGCATTACTGAACGCGGAGGAGTATTAGGAGCCATGGAAACAATGTATCAAAGAAGTAAAATTCAAGAAGAAAGTCTTCATTATGAAACTTTGAAACACAACGGAGAATTTCCAATTATTGGTGTAAACACGTTTTTAAGCAGCAAAGGATCTCCAACTGTTTTGCCAGCTGAAGTTATTAGAGCTACAGAAGAGGAGAAACAAGTACAAATTGAAACACTTCAAAACCTACATAAAATGTATGGTGAAGATGCTTTAGAATTGATCAACGAAGTTAGATCTGCAGCAGTTCACAACGAAAATATGTTTGAAAAACTTATGGAAGCAACAAAGAAGTGTTCTTTAGGTCAAATAACAAATGCGCTTTTCGAAGTAGGAGGACAGTATAGAAGAAATATGTAGCAAATACATAGAATTCGATATATATACAAAAGAGGGTCTTCATTTATGGAGACCCTCTGCTTATATATAAGAATACTAAATTTTAAAGCTTAAAGCGTAAGATGCCAAGTGTTCTGTAACTTTCTAAATTTTCTAATTTCTTTAAGCATTAGGGGTAGAAAGTCTTTTCCATTGCTATTTACTTTTTGTAATCGTTTGCAATTGTTATAAAGCCTATTGGATAGTCGCATCACAGAAGAGGCATATTTATATCTGTCATCTTGAAAAGGTTGACTTTCAGCTTTTAAAATTTCTGGACCTAGTGAAACAGACTGTTGTATAATGTCACCTGTAAAATAGATATTTGGATCTTCATTTCCATTTCTTTGCAAAGGTGCAATGTCTTGAACTATATAGGTGGAAATTTGTGTTGCTAAATGAAATATGTCCATTGCTTTATTATACATTAATGAAGCATGATTATTCTTAAAACTTGGAGCTGACATGTTACATTCTCTATTTTTGAATTAACCAAATTTACTGACAAGATTGGTTTACACACAATATATTTTAAAGTAATACACTATATTTGGTTTAATTTTTAATGAAGAAATTGTAAACACCTTAACTATGTCGATAGATACTATAAATTGGAATATTCTAAATTGTCTTCAAAAAAATGCTAGACAACCTAATACTCAAATTGGTAAAGAAGTAGGAATCAGTTCTCCTGCAGTTTCTGAACGAATAAAAAAAATGGAGGACTCTGGAATTATCGATGGATATTACACTAAAGTGTCTCCAATTGAAGCAGGCTACCAACTAAAAGCTATAATTACATTGCGTGCTTTTATGGGGAAACTTAAACCTTTTCTAGAAATTGTAAAGACCTATGATGAAGTCTTAAATTGTTATAGAATAACTGGGAATGAAAATATTGTAATGGAAGTGGTGCTTAAAAATCAAAAGCACTTAGAGTCTTTTATAGACCAATTAATTATCTATGGTGAAACCAAAACTCAAATTGTTCTTTCACACGTAGTTAAGAACAATATTTTAAAACCATTGCATAAGTCTACAGATGTTAAATAATTGACAATTAGAATCTCTTTATAATTTATAGCTGAAGTTTAAATATATCTTTAACCATCATTAATCAGCAAATATTTTTTAATTGAAAAAATATACTATTCATTTTCTAATTGCCACCATTGCTACTGCATTACTTGGATTTACAGGTCTAGAGTATACAGGTGAAATAGTTGTACGCATCTTTTGTTTGTTTGCAGGAATTGGACTTATGATCTCCTGTGCAGATGCGGTATTGGTAGTTAGGAAAAAAAGAAAATCGAAAAAAGAAAACAGCCTTTAAATAAAATAGTTTTCATCCATTTTTAATTATATTTATTAAAAAATGAAATGAGAACTTTATTAATCCTTTCTTACCTTATTCTATCAACCACACTTTTAGCACAAGTTGAATCCACTCTTTTATCTGAAAGTGCTGAATCTCAAAAAGAGCTAAATGAATCGTATTTAAACCAAGAAACTTCAATTTTAGAAATCGATGATTTTAAGAAATTTGAGGGCTTAGAGTTTTATCCATTAGACTCTAAATATATTGTAAGAGCTCAATTTATACGAACTCCAAACGAGCAACCCTTCCTTATGCCAACTTCTACTTCACGACTACCAGAGTATGTTAAGTATGGCGAAGCACATTTTTATTTAGAAGATAAAGAATTGATTTTAAGTCTATATCAAAGTACCGACTTAGCTAAAGATTCAGAATATGCGGACTATCTTTTTCTTCCTTTCACCGATTTAACAAGTGGAAACGGGTCCTATGGTGGAGGGAGATATCTCGACTTAAAAATTCCGGAAGGCGATACACTTATAATAGATTTCAATAAAGCTTATAATCCTTATTGTGCCTATAACTCAAAATACTCTTGTCCTATTCCTCCTGAAGAAAATGATATTTTGGTAAGGATAGAAGCAGGGGTTAAAGACTACAAAAAGCCTTAAAACGATTTTGCTAACCAAATTCCCACAAAGACCATAGATATCCCTAAGACGATACTTCCTAGAGAGTAGAGGGCTAAAGAAAAGAAATCTCCATTTTTTAAAAACATATGGTTTTCATAAGCAAATGTCGAAAAAGTCGTGTATCCACCACAGAATCCAGTGGCTAACAAAAGGACAGTGCTTTGCGAGATTGAATTGTTTTTAAGAGCAAGTCCCATAATAACTCCTATTAATAAACTACCAGACACATTGGCAATTAAAGTAGCGTAGGGAAAGCCGCTTTCTGAGTCATTAAAAAGTTTTGTAAGTATATATCTCAAAGAGCTTCCAAAACCACCTCCAATAAAAACTAACAACAAACTTTTCATTAGATACCCTGAAATTCTGGTTCTGGAGAATTTATGATCGGTATGTAAATTTCTGTCAACCAATCAACAGGATTAGCAACTTCTTTTGGGTCGGTTACATATACTTCAAAAGTATTTCGGGAAGAATCTTTTTGATATTGGTTCGCTACCATATATTTCCTTGCTTTTTCATAAGCTTCCTCAAAGTTTTCATAATTACCTTTTAGAGAAACTTTTACTGTGGTTCCAGCTTCCATAAAACCAGAGACAATATTACTATTCTCGGTAGTAATTACGTGTTCTTTTAAGGGAACGCAAGTAGAGAAGATGACTGTATTGTTGTTTTCATCTATAGAGTTATATAGCAAGAATGGTTTTCCAGAAGGTTTTAGATTATTTCTTGCGATAAATCTTTTTACTTCATCCATCATAGGATTCATTTTTTCACGTAACTCACCTTTCTTTGCTACAGAAGTTGTGTACATATAATATCCTCCGCCATATTGAGTAACACCATCTACATTAATTGAGTAGCGTTTCATATCATCAGCAACTATTGTAGCTATGTTTTCAAGAGCAGCTTGTTTCTTCTGATGAATTTTAGTGTTAAAGTCCTCATCGCTAAGAGAAAGGAATATTTTATCTACTAAAGAATGTTCTCCTTCTACAGTCCACGTTACATCTGTATTTCCATCAATCTCGTCAAACTTCCAATATATCTTAGCATTTCTTTCACCTCTAGAAGTATTTATTGTTAGCTCTTGTTCAATTTCTTTATTAGGTATTACTTTTAGTGTAGTAATAGATCCATTTTGTTTTCCGCTCCAAGAGAAGGAAGCACCTTCACCCATTGACTTTTCTGCATAAGTTAATGTACTGTTCGGATTTTCATTCTCCCATAAATCCCATTCTTCCCAGCTTTTCAGGTCGTTCACCTTATTATAAACCACTTCTGTAGGCGCTAAAATTATCAAGGAATCTTGAACCTTATACGAACTTTCTTTTGTTCCGAAATATATGGCGCTACCAATAAATACTAATAAGATTAAAAAAAGGAGATACTTTAGAATTTTCATAAAATGTTGGGGATTGGTTTTATTTAGTCTTGCTAAGATAGTTAAAATACATTTATATTTTTCATAAACTACTGTTGCTATATTCTTATTAATATTTGTAATTAATCTTCGGGAAAATATTTTCTTACATTTGCGAAAACTAAAAACATCCAAAAATGAAAAAAACTTTATTTATTGCGCTGGCAATGTGTGGATTGACGTTTTATTCTTGTAAAGATAACACACAAGAAAAAGATGCTGTCCAAGTTGAAGAAACTGACTCGGCTGAATTTGATTATATGGTAGAGCAGTTTGCTGATATAAAAGTGTTGCGTTATCAAATTCCAGGCTGGGATAACCTAACTTTAAAAGAACAAAAACTTGTTTATTATCTCACTCAGGCAGGAATGGAAGGTAGAGACATTATGTGGGATCAAAACTATCGCCACAACCTTACCATTAGAAAAGCATTAGAAAATATATATCAAAATTACGAAGGAGATAAATCTTCAAACGACTGGAGTAACTTCGAAACATATTTAAAAAGAGTATGGTTTAGCAATGGTATTCACCATCACTATGCAAGTACTAAAATTAAGCCTGAATTTTCAGCTGATTACTTAAAACAACTATTAGCAGATACAAATACAACTTTAGAAGGAGAAGCTTTTGAAGTAATCTTTAACGATAAAGATGCTATAAAAGTTGACCAATCTAATGGAATTGACAACGTAGCTCAAAGTGCAGTAAACTTTTACGGGCCAAACGTCACCAATAAAGATGTAGAAAGTTTCTATGCTAAAAAGCAATCTCCAGATCCTGAAAAACCATTGTCTTTTGGATTAAACTCTAAATTAGTTAAAGAAAATGGCGAAGTAAAAGAGCTTGTTTATAAATCAGAAGGACTTTATGGAGAGGCTATTGATAAAATAATTGGGTGGTTAGAAAAAGCTCAGGGCGTTGCTGAAAACCAAGCACAAGGAGATGCTATTGGTTTATTAATTGAATACTACAAATCAGGTGATCTACAGACTTGGGATGACTATAACGTTGCATGGACCAAAGCAACTGAAGGAAATATTGACTACATAAATAGCTTTATTGAAGTTTATCAAGATCCTCTAGGTTACAAAGGAACTTATGAAAACATTGTTCAGATTAAAGACTTTGACATGTCACAAAAAATGGCTGTTCTTTCTGAAAATGCACAATGGTTTGAAGATAATTCAACTTTAATGGATGAGCACAAAAAGAAAAACGTAGTAGGTGTTACTTATAAAGTTGTAAACGTTGCAGGTGAAGCAGGAGATGCTTCTCCAAGTACTCCAATTGGTGTAAACCTTCCAAACGCAAACTGGATCCGTGCCGCTGTTGGGAGCAAGTCTGTTTCATTAGGAAATATCATTGAAGCCTATAACAACGCAGGAAGCTCCGGAAGATTGAAAGAATTTGTTCATGATGAAGAAGAGTTAGCTCTCGAGAAAGAATATGGTCAATTGGCTGATAAACTTCACACAGCTCTTCACGAAGTAATTGGTCACGCTTCAGGACAGTTAAATCCTGGTGTTGGTGAAACTAAAGAAACACTTAAAAACTATGCATCAACATTAGAAGAAGGTCGTGCAGACTTAGTTGGCTTATACTATTTATACACTCCAAAACTTCAAGAACTTGGATTAGTTGATGATTGGAAAAAAGTAGGAATGGCTGCATACGATGGTTATATCCGTAACGGATTAATGACTCAGTTAATTCGCCTAAACCTTGGCGACGACGTTGTACAAGCACACATGCGTAACCGCCAGTGGGTATCGGCATGGGTTTATGAAAAAGGAAAAGAAGATAACGTAATTGAAAAAGTTGTTCGTGATGGAAAGACGTATTACAATATAAACGACTACGAAAAACTACACGATCTTTTTGGTCAGTTACTACGTGAAACTCAAAGAATCAAAAGTGAAGGTGATTACGCTGCTGTAGAAAAACTAGTTGAAACCTACGGCGTAAAAGTAGATTACGATCTTCATAAAGAAATTTTAGAGCGTAACAAGCAGTTTACATCTGCTCCATACAGTGGTTTTGTAAACCCAGTGATTGTTCCTAAAATGGATGATAACGGTGAAATTGTAAGTTTCACAATTGAGCAACCTGAAACATTCGCAGAGCAAATGCTATATTATGCTAAAAACTACAGCAATCTACCAGCTGTGAATTAAAACAAATTTGTTTTAATAAAATAGAGCCTTTTTAGTAATCAAACTGAAGAGGCTTTATTTATTTTATAGAGTAATGTGGTTATTGGAGTAGGGGATTAGTCTTGGTTTTACACCTATAACTATTCCTTTAAGAAAGATTTCAACACAATCAAAACACCAATGAAAAGTATAAAGATTATTAAAACCCATATATTTCCTTTATAGTATTTTTTATGAAGCATTTTGTCTCCTCGATAACTATAAATCATAATAATTACAAAAGCGACAAAGAAGATAATTCCAAAAATGATCTGTCCAGTTGAGAACATATAGTGTGGGATTTTAATATAGCAAAAATAGATATTAATCCATAGGAGAATACTTTTAAGAATAAAAATATCTTCTGATTTTTAACTAGCAAAGAGTTGTTCAACAAAAATCCCAAGCACTACATGAGAACTTGGGATTTTAATATAATTAAGTGGAGTTTTATTTAACTTTAATTCTCCAACCAAATGGATCTTCAATTCTATTTTGTTGAATCCCCATTAACTCTTTTTTGAATCGAGCAGAGTAACTATCCTCTTGATCATCGATTTCATATACTTTATCTTGGAAACTAAATCCATTGATTGGACTTATAGTAGCTGCTGTTCCTGCTCCAAAAATTTCTTTTAGTGTTCCGTTTTTAGAAGCCTCAACAATTTCACTAACTCTAACTCTTCTTTCTTCAACGGTTATATTTTGACGTTTAGCAAGGTCAATCACACTTTTACGTGTAACTCCGTCTAATATTCGATCACTAATTGGAGCAGTTAATAACGTGTCGTTTACACGGAAAAACACATTCATTGTTCCAGCTTCTTCCAAATACTCATGAGTATTTGCATCGGTCCAAATAACTTGTTGGAATCCTTTTTCGCGGGCCAATTCTGTAGGATAAAATTGTGCTCCATAGTTTCCTGCAGCTTTTGCTGCACCAACACCTCCATTCGCAGAACGGCTATAATGCTCTGCAATTTCTACCTTTATAGAGCCGCTGTAGTATGCTTGAGCTGGAGACATAATTATCATAAATTTAAATTTAGATGATACTGATGCTCCCACATTACATTCTGTTGCAATTATAAATGGTCTAATATATAGTGAGTTTCCAACTCCAGGTCGAACCCATTGAGAATCCATTCTCACTAATGTATGCAAGGCTTCGTCAAACAATTCAATAGGAAATTCAGGCATCGCCATTCTTTTAGCCGATTTATTGATTCGCTTGTAGTTTTCCTCTGGACGAAATAACCAGACTTCACCTTGTTCATCTTTGAAAGCTTTCATGCCTTCAAAAACTGCTTGACCGTAGTGAAACACTTTTGCAGATGGATCAATAGTCAGTGGTCCATAAGGACGAATTGTTGGATTTTGCCATTCACCATTTATATGATCACATTCGAACATATGGTCAGTAAATACATTTCCAAAAATAAGATTATTGAAATCAACATTATCAATTCGAGATTTATCGACTTTACTAATATTGATTTTTAGTGTATTAGAAGAATTCATGTGAAGTACTATTTAATTCAGTAAAAATAGACAAAATTTATACCATAAAAAACCAGAATATTTATTAAGATTGCAATCTATTATCTATCAGTAATTTAATAACTAACCCAAAATGAAAAAAATATTATTAGCACTTGCAGTTGTGGGAGCAATGTCAGCCTGCAAAAACGATAAAACTCAAGAAAATTCTGTAACTGAAGTTTCAGAGACTGAAAATGTAGAAGTTACACAAAAATACCAATCAATTGGAGATGAAATAACTGACGAATCTGTTTTATCTACTCAGGACTTATTGGCAAAATATGAAGGCTTAAAAACAGGTGATACTCTAAATTTAAAATTTACATCTATTGTTAAAGAAGTTTGTCAAAATAAAGGCTGCTGGATGAAAGTTGATTTAGGAGAAAAAGAAGCTATGGTACGTTTTAAAGATTACGGTTTCTTTATGCCTAAAAATTTAGCAGGTCAAGAAGTAATTATGGCAGGTAAAGCTTATATTGAAGAGATGAGTGTTGAAGATCAGCGTCATTACGCGGAAGATGGAGGCGCTACACCTGAAGAAATAGCCGCAATTACCGAGCCTAAGAAAACATTATCTTTTGAGGCTAACGGTGTTTTAATTCCTGAAACTCAAAATCAATAATCAGGTTGAAACGGACCTTATTTAAAACGGGCGACGGTTCCTTCACTTTGCAGATTCCTGAATGGAATGAACAATATCATTCAAAGCATGGTGCAGTAGCTGAAGCCCTTCATGTTTTTATTAAGGAAGGTTTCCAATATTATACAACTTCCCAAAACCTCGATAAAATATCAATCTTAGAAATCGGCTTTGGAACAGGACTCAATTGTTTCTTAACTTTTTTAGAAAACAAAAACAATCCTATTCGAGTTCAATACACTGGGATAGAAGCATTCCCCCTAGAATTTTTAGAGGTTCAATCTTTAAATTTCCCTTCTTTATTAAAGTCTTCAGAAGTGCCTTTTTTAAAAATGCACAACATTCCTTGGGAAGAGCAAAGTAGCATAGACTCTCACTTTCAATTAACAAAGCTAAAAAGAAGGTTTTCAGAAATTAATAGTGAAGATGAGTTTGATTTAATTTACTTCGATGCTTTTGGCATTCGTGTTCAGCCAGAACTTTGGACCGAAGAAATATTCAAACTAATGTATAAAGCTCTAAAACCTGGAGGTGTCCTTGTTACATATGCTGCTAATGGTAGTGCTAAACGAGCTCTAATTTCTGTTGGATTTGAAGTAGATCGCATTCCTGGACCACCTGGAAAACGCGAGATGATGAGAGCTTATAAAAGATAATATCTTTGTGAATTCACCTAGTATTTTTTGATTTTAATTTGGCCTAAAAAAAGCTGTTTACAAAATCCTAATCTTGCGTTAAGACCCTTTGTTTTCATGTAATGAATAATTAAATTAGAGCTATGAGCAAAAAAATATTGATTACTGGAGCAACGGGACTTATTGGCAGTAAATTGGTGAATTTATGCCATGAAAATGGAATAGACGTAAATTACTTTACAACTAGTAAAGATAAAATTGAAAATAGACCAAACTACCAAGGGTTTTATTGGAATCCGAAGAAAGGTGAAATAGATATAAAAGCTTTTAAAGATGTATCTACAATAATTAATCTTGTAGGAGCTTCTATTTCAAACAGATGGACTTCAAGCTATAAAAAAACGATTATAGATAGCCGCGTTAAGTCTATGGAACTTATTTATAAAAGCCTCCAAGAAATTGATCATGAAATTGACCATTTCATTTCTGCAAGTGGAGTTAATATTTACCCTAGCTCACTAACAAAATTATATACCGAAGAAAATACTGAAGTAGATGATACTTTTTTAGCAGAAGTGGTATCTGCTTGGGAATCTGCAGCAGTTAAGTTTAAAGGTTTAGGAATAGACGTTGCAAAAGTCCGAACAGGAATGGTTTTAGCAAAAGGTCAAGGTGCCTTACCTAAATTAGTAAAGCCAATAAAGCTTGGTGTTGGTTCGGCATTAGCAAGTGGAGAACAATGGCAATCGTGGATTCACATCGAAGATATTGCAGGTATATATTTTTTTATACTTCAAAATAACTTAGAAGGAATCTATAATGCAGTTGCGCCTAACCCTGTTCAGAATAAGAAAATGACAAAGCTAATTGCTTCTGAATTGAATAGCCCGCTTTGGCTACCTAATGTACCTGCGTTTGCATTAAAACTAGTCTTAGGAGAAATGTCAATGCTAGTAATAGATGGTCAATTAGTAAGCTCCGAAAAAATCAGTAAGCTAGGCTATATATTTAAATATCACAATATAGAGTCTGCGTTACAAGATTTACTCCATTAAAAAAGGAGAGACCCTAAAGCCTCTCCTTTTAAACTTAAATAACCTACAATTTAGCTATGCTTTTACAGCAACTAAAGAAATTGTAACTTTCATTGTGTCACTAACAAACTTGTCTCCCAAATTTGGAAAAATAGATTTTGATCCAAAATTAACTCCCCATTTAGTACGGTCAAGTTCAATTTGCTCGGTTTCAAGAGTCATAGCATCTCCTTCAATGATAATTTTAGCAGGGAATTCGATGGCGTGTGTTTTATCTTTAATAGTAAGATTACCCTTAACAATATCGTTTTCAATTCCAGTCATCTCAAATTTAGCATGAGGGTAGGTGTTAGTATCAAAGAAGTCACCTTCTTTACCTTCTGTTGTACCTTTTAAGTGAGCTTCAAGCATTGCTCTTTCATCACCATCAATGTCTTGTACTACAATAGACTTCATATCTATTGTAAAGTTTCCAGCTTCAATTTTATCACCAGCGGCTAAAAGTGTTCCAGAAAATACATTTACAGTTCCAAAATGAGTTGTAGTTGGTTTAGATCCTTCCCATTTGATGATAGACTTTTCAGTATCCACTACATACGAAGTTGCTAAATCCGAAGCTTCAGCTGCAACCTCTAAAGGCTCTTCAGTCTTAGTTTCATTATTTTTACATGAAAATGCACCTACAGCAAGAAATGCTAATAAAGTAATTTTTAAAGTTGTTGATTTCATTTGTTGATTGTTTTTTTATTTATGAGCCTGCGAAGATAGATATAAGGTGAATGGCATGTTCTTAATAATTTACTAAAATATGTTCAGTGACATTTTGACATTTATTCATATATGGCAGTAAATTTGCTTCCTTGAATGAAAATTGAAACATAAGCTATCATGAGCAAGAAAGATAAAGACATATTAGACGAACAAAAGGTTGTTCAAGAAAACGAAACTCTTGAACAAGATAAAGCAGATTCAAAAGAAAATGAAAAATCAACAGATCCTGTTGATGAATTGAAAGTTGAAATTGAAAAAGAAAAAGAACGTTATCTACGTCTTTTTGCTGAATTTGAAAACTATAAAAAACGAACTACTCGCGAAAGAATTGAAATGTTTAAAACTGCAGGAGAAGATATTATGAAGTCTCTCTTACCTGTGTTAGACGATTTTGAAAGAGCATTAAAAGAGATAGAAAAGAGTGAAGACGACGGTTTGTTTACCGGTGTTAAGCTAATTAACAATAAACTTCGTGAAACTTTAAAATCAAAAGGTTTAGAACCAATTGAAGTGAAAATGGGAGATTCATTTGATGCTGAAACACACGAAGCTATCACTCAAATTCCTGCTCCTGAAAAGAAACTGAAAGGTAAAATTATTGACGTTGTTGAGAGAGGGTATACTCTTGGTGACAAAATAGTTCGTTACCCTAAAGTTGTTATAGGACAGTAAAATAAAAAATTATCCGGTTAGTCGGAAATAGATATGAAAGAAGATTATTACGAAATACTGAAGGTTTCAAAAAATGCTTCAGCAGCGGAAATAAAGAAAGCCTACAGAAAAAAGGCAATTAAATATCACCCAGATAAAAACCCTAATAATGAAGAAGCAGAAGCCATGTTTAAGAAGGCTGCTGAAGCCTACGAGGTTTTAAGCGACCCTAATAAACGTGCTCGTTATGACCAATACGGCCATCAAGCCTTTGAAGGTGGCGGATTTGGCGGTGGCGGCATGAACATGGATGATATCTTCAGCCAATTTGGAGATATTTTTGGTGGTGGCTTTAGCGGCGGATTCGGTGGTTTTGGTGGCGGCGGTGGTCGTCGCACCGTTAAAGGTGGAAACCTTAGGATTCGAGTTCAATTGACTTTAGAGGAAATAGCCAATGGTGTTGAAAAGAAAATTAAAGTCAAGAGAAAAAAACTCGCCAAAGGCACAACCTATAAAACGTGTCCGAGTTGTAATGGTTCTGGACAAGTTACACGTATTCAAAATACTATTTTAGGTAGAATGCAAACTTCTACACCTTGTTCTAGTTGTAGTGGAATAGGGAAGGTCGTAGATTCTAAACCAACAAATGCTGATGCCGATGGAATGTTGGTGGCAGAAGAAACCGTTTCAATCAAAATTCCAGCAGGTGTAGTTGACGGAATGCAACTAAAAGTTTCTGGAAAAGGAAATGATGCACCAGGAGACGGTATTCCTGGTGACTTATTAGTTGCTATAGAAGAAAAACCTCACCCAACACTTCAAAGAGAAGGAGACAACCTTCACTATGATTTATACATTAATTTCTCTGAAGCAGCACTAGGAGCTTCAAAAGAAATTGAAACTGTAACAGGAAAAGTTCGTATAAAGATTGAAGCAGGAACTCAAAGCGGAAAAATACTTCGACTTAGAAGTAAAGGAATTCCTAGCATAAATGGATATGGTAATGGTGATTTATTGGTTCATATTAATGTTTGGACGCCTAAATCACTGTCGAAAGAGCAGCGTGAGTTTTTTGAAAAGATGAACGAAGACGAGCATTTTCAACCAAACCCTGAGAAAGAAGACAAATCATTTTTTGAAAAAGTAAAAGATATGTTTACTTAAATAAACGTTAAATAATATATTTTATATATATTTGACAGGTCTCTCCAAACCAATGGAGCGATATTTTTTCTTTTTCATAGCAATTTTTTTCCCATCCAGAATTTAGTTTTTGGGTGGGTTTTGCTTTTATACCATTTCCTGTCTCTACTTTAATATAGATTCTCAGTGTAATTGTAATTAATTATAAAGGAGATTATTTACATAAGGAGGTATCGACTCTAGTTATATTAATTGTAATGGGTGAAGATCATATTACTATAGGTTTTCACTATTTCCTTCTGATTAATTATTGTTTAAAAATAATCTTAAAACTTGCATATAAAAGGGTAAGAGAGATTATCAAATCAATATATTTACAGCCTTCAAACAAACACTATGAAAAAACTATTAGAAGTCAACAATGTTTCCAAAACATATGGAGATTACAAAGCATTGAATGACGTATCTCTTTCAATTAATAAGGGAAGTGTATTTGGGCTTCTTGGGCCTAATGGCGCGGGGAAAACCACATTAATACGCATCATTAATCAAATAACGATGCCGGATACGGGTTCTGTAATTTTAGATGGAGAACCTTTAAAACCAGAGCACATAAAATATATTGGATACCTTCCCGAAGAAAGAGGCCTTTATAAAACAATGAAGGTAGGAGAGCAGGCGCTATATTTAGCCCAACTCAAAGGTCTATCTAAACAAGAAGCTAGACAACGGTTAAAGTATTGGTTTGATCGACTAGATATTGGCGACTGGTGGGATAAAAAAATTCAAGAACTATCAAAAGGAATGGCACAAAAAATTCAGTTTGTAGTAACAGTGCTTCACAATCCTAAACTTTTAATTTTTGACGAACCTTTTAGTGGTTTCGACCCAATTAACGCAAATCTTATTAAAGATGAAATATTAAAGCTTCGCGATGATGGTGCTACCATTATATTTTCTACACACCGTATGGAATCTGTGGAAGAAATGTGTGATCATATTGCTTTGATTAATAGATCTAATAAAATTTTGGATGGTAGATTAGTTGATATTAAACGTGAATTTAAGAACAACACCTTTGAAATTGGCTTGATAACTCCCGATCATAATAATACGACCTCTCTTTTAAAAGAAAAGTTCGAAATGTTTCCTGCAAACTTTAAGAGTATAAATGATGAACTTCAATATCAGATAAAAATTCCTGATGGACATTCTCCAAATGAACTAATCGGTTATTTAACGTCCTTAGGGCAACTCACTCATTTTGTTGAAGTTATTCCATCAGCAAGTGAAATTTTTATTCAAACCATCCAAAAAAACTAATCTCCCATGAATCATCTACTCCTAATAATGAAAAGGGAATACCTTACAAAGGTTAAGAACAAATCCTTTATCATAATGACATTTTTGAGTCCGCTTCTTTTTGTCGGAATTTTTGCTCTAGTGGCTTATCTCTCAAATTTGAACAACGATACAGTGCGTACTGTAAATGTAATGGACGAAAGCGGACTTTTTATAGAAGAATTTGTGAGCTCTTCTCAGCTTCAATATAAAATTGTCTTCGACACTACTTTAGATGAGGCAAAGAAAGATGCAGAAGAAAATCAAGTATATGGTTTGTTATATATTCCAAAAACCGAAGACTTAGGAGCTCTTTCCCGAGGCATTACTTTCTACTCCAAAGATTCTCCTTCTCTTTCAACTATTGGAAGTATAAACAACATGTTGGAGAAAAAAATCAATGCTTTAAAGCTTCGTGAAGCGGGGATTGATTCAGAGATTATCAAAAAACTACACATTAAAATAAGCGCTAATCAAGAAACATTTGGAGGTCAAGAAACTTCAAAACTTGGATCTGGTCTTAAATTAGCATTTGGTGGAGCTGCAGGTTACCTTCTGTTTATGTTCATCATTATTTATGGAAACATGATCATGCGAAGTGTAATAGAGGAGAAGACGAGTAGAGTTATTGAAGTAATTATTTCATCTGTTAAACCTCGTTTATTATTGCTTGGTAAAATACTTGGAACCACTTTGGCGGGTCTAACCCAGTTTATGATTTGGGTAGTTTTGATATTCATTTTAATGGCAGTAGCATCATCAGTATTTGGAATAGACACCGCTGCAGCATCGCCTTCTCAACAAATGTTAGAACAAAGTGTAGATGGGGGCGCTCAAAAAATGGTTCATGATCTCATGTTAGAGATTAATAATTTACCAATCCTTAATCTGATTATAATGTTTATCCTGTTTTTCGTGGGAGGTTATTTATTATATGCCTCACTCTATGCAGCAGTTGGAGCAGCTGTTGATAGCGAAACAGACACACAACAATTTATGATGCCTATATTAATGCCACTTATGCTTGCAGTATATGTTGGAGTATTTACAGTAATAGACAACCCACACGGAACGGTTTCTCAAGTGTTTTCATATATACCATTCACTTCACCGGTTGTAATGTTAATGCGTATTCCTTTTGGAGTGCCACTTTGGCAACAGCTTATTTCAATTGTTATCTTATTTTTAACTTTCTTTGGAACAGTATGGTTTGCTGCTAAGATATACAGAGTTGGAATTCTTATGTATGGTAAAAAACCTACCTACAAAGAATTGTTTAAATGGCTGAAGTATTAATACTAATTAGCACATCAATGAGTTAATTGATATATACATTCCTTTTAAGGAAAGTTTTTATGAGATTAAAAGGCATAATTAGCATACTATTATTCACTTTGATTTCTTTTGAAATCGTTGCTCAAACTACTGATTTGGCTAGAGTGGAGTATTTCTATTTGCCTTATTCAAAATCTAAAAACACAGTAAGCCGTTTTAGGTCATTAATTCAAGTCCCTATACCTTTGGATGAAGAGAAAAAGGAAATATTTGTTATAGGTTTAGAGTATAGACATGTAGATATAGATATTAATGATAAACATGACGTAGTTGCTTTTGATAATAATTTGGTCACTTCCACCCAAAGCATGTATGGTTTTTTAGGTTATGTCTGGAAAGGTAAAAACGAATGGCGTTACGGGATTAGAGCCGGAGTGAAATTAGAAAGTGACTTGGAGGGAAATCCTATTAAAGACGATTTTATCTACGAAATTGGTGCTTACGTTATAAAAGATAAAAGAAGAAATCTATCTGAAGGAGAAAAGCCTTATCGTCTAATTATCGGATTGATTTATTCTACCGTACCAGGAAGATGGTATCCTTTACCGTTAATAAATTATTATAAAAAATTCAGTCGAAATTGGACATATACTTTAGGTATTCCTAAAACAAATATTCGACATTATTTAAACGACAGTCACAAGGATGGCATTCAAGTATTTGCTACTATAGAGAATATTTATGCTAACATTCAGCAAGGTTTCGCCCCAAACTCACCAACAGATAACCCAGACCAAAAATTTGCAGAGTCTATACAACACACTTCTGGAGTTATAGGTGTTGGGTATGAACATTTCTTTACAGAACAACTTCTATTTTATGCCTACGCTGCCCAATCTATTTACAGTGACTTTCGTTTAGAAGATGGCGATGGAAATAGAATTTATAAAATAAATACTGCTAACTCACCATATTATAGAGTTGGATTAAAATTTAAATATTAAAAAATGTCTCGAATACTAATTATTGAAGATGAAGCTGCAATCCGCCGTGTGCTTGTAAAAATATTAACCGAGGAAAATAAAGGTTATGAAGTTTATGAAGCAGAAGACGGTTTAAAAGGTATGGAAATTCTTAAAAATGAAGATTTTGACCTTGTACTTTGCGACATCAAAATGCCCAAAATGGATGGAGTAGAAGTGCTAGAGGCTGTAAAGAAAATAAAACCTGAAATCCCAATTGTGATGATTTCTGGTCACGGCGACCTAGACACCGCAGTAAATACGATGCGTATGGGCGCTTTCGACTATATATCAAAACCGCCAGATTTAAATAGACTGCTCAATACGGTTAGAATAGCTTTAGACAGCAAAGAATTAGTAGTTGAAAACACTCGATTAAAGAAAAAAGTTTCAAAGAATTATGAAATGATTGGTCAATCTAAAGCGATTGAGCATATCAAAGATATGATTGAGAAAGTAGCTCCTACAGAAGCTCGTGTTTTGATTACGGGGCCTAATGGAACAGGAAAAGAACTTGTTGCTCATTGGCTTCACCAAAAAAGCGATCGAAGCTCAGGACCGCTTATAGAAGTGAATTGCGCTGCTATACCAAGTGAATTGATAGAAAGCGAACTTTTCGGTCATGTGAAAGGTGCTTTTACTTCAGCTGCTAAGGATAGAGCTGGTAAATTTGAAGCTGCTAATAAAGGAACTATTTTTCTAGACGAAGTTGGAGACATGAGCTTGTCTGCTCAAGCAAAAGTGTTGAGAGCACTTCAAGAAAGCAAAGTTCAACGCGTTGGAAGTGACAAGGACATTAAAGTTGATGTTCGTGTAATAGCAGCAACTAACAAAGATTTAAAAGAAGAAATAGCCGAAGGCCGCTTTAGAGAAGATCTTTATCACAGACTTGCTGTTATTCTAATCAAGGTGCCTGCACTAAAAGATAGACAAGACGACATTCCATTGTTAGTAGAACATTTTTCAGATAAAATATCGAAAGAACACGGAACTTCTCCTAAGAAATTTTCATCTAAAGCAATCAAACTTCTACAAGAATATGACTGGACAGGAAACATTCGCGAATTACGAAATGTGGTTGAACGATTGATTATTCTTGGCGGAAAAGAAATAAGTGAGAAAGACGTAGAACTTTTTGCAAGTAAATAGAACTAGTTAAAATTACAGTTCAGAAAGCTGCAAAAAAGTGTGAATAATAATTATTTCTTATCTTAAAGCCATATTGATTAAATCTGTCTAAACTCTTATTTAGTAGAGATGATTTAATTCTAATTATAAGCAACTAAATTCTTCTAAGTATGAAAGATATACACATTCAAGACTTTAAAGTTTCTAAAAAGATTGATATCCATAAGACTAAAACTTCTTTGGATTTAGAAGCTTCAGAAAAAGAATTAAAGAAGAAACTCAAGAAAACTAGAAGAGCTTTAGGAGAGCTTCAGGACACATTATACGCACATGGAAAATATGCTGTATTAGTTTGCTTTCAAGGAATGGACACAGCTGGAAAAGACAGTTTAATTCGTGAAGTTTTTAAAGATTTCAATGCCCGTGGAGTAGTAGTCCACAGTTTTAAAACTCCTACTAAACTTGAGAAACGTCATGACTATCTTTGGCGGCACTATGTAGCATTACCTGAACGCGGTAAGTTTGGAGTTTTTAATAGAACGCACTACGAAAACGTATTAGTCACTCGTGTTCATCCAGAATACATTTTAGATGAAAATATCCCTAACGTCAATAGTCTCGATGATATCGATGAATCTTTTTGGAATCGACGTTTCGAGGAGATAAATAATTTTGAAAAGACTATTCAGCAGAATGGCACTATTATATTTAAGTTCTTTTTAAACTTAGGAAAAGACGAGCAAAAACACCGACAACTACGACGTCTAAATAAACCTAATAAAAACTGGAAATTCGATCCAGGAGATCTTGATGAACGCGAACTATGGGACGAATACCAAACCTATTATGAGGAAGCTATAAATAATACTTCCAAAGAGCACGCACCTTGGTACATTGTTCCTTCCGACGACAAAAAGACTGCTCGTGTAATCGTAGCCGAAATAATGCTTCAAGAATTACAAAAGTATAAAGACATCAAAGAACCTGTATTACCAGAAGAGATTCAAGCGAAAATAGCTGAATATAAAGAACGTTTGAAGAATAGTTAATAACAGAAACTCTTATACCAACTTTTAGAAATATCATTAGTTTTTAACTGAAGTAAGCATCCAAATTCTTCTACATTAAATTATATTATACATGAAAATCTTTTCAATCCCCACACTTTTAATAGTATCACTCATCTCGTTTAGCAGTTTTTCTCAAAGCTTTGAGAAGGATTCTATTATGATTAAAAAACTATTTGACACTGCTCTAACTGAAGGAAAGAGTTATGAATGGTTAGATCATATTTCGAATCAAATTGGAGGGAGACTGTCAGGTTCTATTGGAGCTGAACGTATAGTTAGTTATACAGAAGAACGACTAAAAGAACTCGGGTTAGATAAAGTTTGGCTACAACCAGTCATGGTTCCAAGATGGACACGTGGTTTTAAAGAGTACGCTTACATTGAGGGCGAAAATGGTCGTAAAACCACCATGGATATTTTGGCTTTAGGAGGATCGGTCCCTACACCTAATTTAGGTATTAAGTCCGAAGTTGTTGAAGTTCAAGGCATAGAAGAATTAGCAAGTTTAGGCGAGGAAAAACTAAAAGGAAAAATTGTGTTTTTCAATCGACCTATGGATCCAAAACATGTTCAAACCTTTGTTGCTTATAGCGGTGCGGGAGATCAAAGATATGCGGGTGCAAGAGAAGCAGCAAAATATGGAGCTGTTGGAGTAATTGTACGTTCACTTAATCTACGCATGGACGACTTTCCACACACAGGCGCTATGAGCTATGGCGACACTCCGGCGGATAAAAGAATCCCTGCAGCGGCTATAAGTACTAACGGAGCCGAATATTTAAGTAGTATGCTTAAGCTTAACCCTAATTTAAAATTCTACTTTAAACAAAACTGTAAAATTTGGGACGACGTTCAAAGTTATAACGTGATTGGTGAAATAACAGGTAGTACATTTCCTGATGAATATATTGTAGTTGGGGCACATACTGACAGTTGGGATGTTTCAGATGGAGCACATGACGATGGGGCAGGAGTGGTACAGAGTATGGAGGTTGTTCGCATGTTTAAAAAACTCGGATATAAGCCGAAACATACCATTCGAGTGGTTTTATTTATGAATGAAGAAAACGGATTACGTGGAGGCTTGAAATATGCCGAAGAAGCAAAACGAAAAAATGAAATTCACCGATTCGCATTGGAAAGTGATGCTGGAGGTTTTACGCCTAGAGGCTTTTCATTAGACACAGACGATGCTAATTTTGAATTAGTAAAAAGTTGGAAACCGTTGTTTAAACCTTACCTAATCCATTTGTTTGTTAAAGGATATGCAGGCGCTGATATTAACCCTTTAAAAGGAAATATTAATGTATTGGCAGGACTTCTTCCAGATAGCCAACGTTATTTCGATATTCACCATGCTGCAACCGATACTTTTGATCAAATAAATAAAAGAGAATTAGAACTAGGTGCTGCAGCAATGGCTAGCTTGGTTTATCTATTTGACATGCATGGAGTTAAAAAATAGATCGGTATTTCAACGTATCATCTAGAAATTCTAGTGAGCATCTTAACTTACTATTCCTAGAGCAAATTCTATTATTCCCTTGAGTAATCTGAGTCTTAGAAGGCGTTCTGAAGGATTTATTTCTTCTTAAACTTTTTCTTTAGATAATCGTTTATAACACTCTTTCTACCAATGGTTTTGGTTATAATATCTTTATCTAAATCCCAACCTCTTGCGGGCGAATATTGTCTAGAGTACCAAATTATTTGAAGGTGAAGTTTATTCCATAGATCTTTAGGAAAAAGTCGCTTTGCATCCTTTTCCGTTTGTTCTACACTTTTACCATTTGATAGTCCCCATCGATACATCGATCGATGAATATGTGTGTCTACTGGAAAAGAAGGTATATTGAAAGCTTGACTCATAACTACGCTTGCAGTTTTATGCCCAACCGCAGGAAAAGTTTTTAAAGCCTCTAAATCTGCAGGAACTTTTCCGTTGTATTTTTCAATCAATATTTTAGACAATCCGTGAATTCCTTTAGATTTCATGGGAGAGAGTCCAACGGGTCTAATTATATCTTGAATTTCTTCAACAGAAAGCTTTACCATATCATATGGATTGTCGGCTATTTCAAATAGCAAAGGTGTTATTTGATTGACTCTCACGTCTGTACTTTGAGCAGAAAGTAATACTGCAATTAACAGTGTATATGGATCTTTATGATCAAGTGGTATTGGCACTTCGGGGTATAGTTGGTTTAAAGTATCGATAACGAACTGAACCTTTTCTTGTTTGGTCATTTTACTGTATTTTTATACAAAAGTACGTATTATGAAAACATTAAAACCGGGTGATAAAGCACCTGAATTTACAGTAAACGATCAAGATGGAAATCCAATTTCATCAAAAGACTATAAAGGAAAAAAATGGGTGGTTTTTTTCTATCCAAAAGCAAGTACTCCAGGTTGTACAAATGAAGCGTGTAACCTCCGTGACAATTACGCCGAACTTCAGAAAGCAGGGTATGAACTTTTAGGAGTTAGTGCAGACAGTGAAAAAAGACAAAAAAATTTCAAGACCAAATATGATTTCCCTTTTCCCTTATTAGCCGATGAAAACAAAGAAGTTATTAATGGATTTGGTGTTTGGGGGCCTAAAAAGTTTATGGGTAGAGAATATGAAGGCATCCATAGAATGACGTTTATAATAGATGAGAATGGAGTAGTGGAGCGCGTGATAGATAAAGTGAAAACCAAAGATCATGCGGCACAAATTTTAGAGTAGAAACTGTATTCTACAACTAATTAAAATAACGCTATTATTAAAAGGCCTCACAGATTTTTAAGTTCTGTGAGGTCTAATATTTTATTTTAAAGTCTTGATGTTAGGCTAATTTTTCATCAAGAGATAATGACTCCCTACAATTAAAGAGTCCTTTTTTCTTAATAGTTTCGGAAATTCCGGCAGGTAGCAGTTTTTCCCAACCAGGTTCGTTTCTTTCTATTTTGTCAAGCACATTACGAGAAAATATTTCTAGATATTCTGGATTAAAATCTTTAATATCTACTACTTTACCATTGTACTTAAAGAACTTGTATAGCTCCTTCATTCGTGGATGGACTTTTAGATTCTCACTGTTTATATATTCCCCGGTTTCAGGGTCTTTCATAGGGTAGAGGTACACTTTTAGATCTTTATAAAATAGTTTTCCAAAAGCTTCTAATATACCGCCGCTAAGATTTCTATAGTATTTTTCATCAAAAATTTCAATTAGGTTATTGACTCCCATTGCAAGCCCCATTCTCATTTTGGTATATCTAGCGAAATATTCTACCAATTTATAGTACTCTTGAAAATTAGAAATCATCACAGTATGGCCTAAAGAACATAGCAGTTTTGCACGATCCATGAAATCCTCTTCATCTATTTCACCTTCAGCCTTTAGATTGGAAAGCGTAATTTCAAAAATAACTTCTGTACGTGCTTTATCAACTCTATTTTCTTTTAGAAACATATTATAGGAATGCTCAAACATATCAATGTTCACATTGGTCACTGGCCTAAAGCTTCCTCTAAGCGCTAATATGTTTTTTTTGTAAAGAATACTTGCTGGAAGAATATTTGTGCCATCTGGGCTAAACATCACAGCATCAGTCATTCCATTTTTAATCAATTGAAGACTCATCAATCGATTGTCTATGTTTTTAAAACTTGGTCCAGTAAAGTTTATAGTATCTATTTCAATTCTATCTCTATCGATATGGTCGTATAGATAACGAAGTAGTCTTTTTGGATCGTCATGTTTGTAGAATGCACCATATATCAGATTCACCCCCAAAATACCAAGTGTATTTTGTTGATGCTGAGCATCATTTTCATGAAACCTAACGTGAAGCGTAATTTCATTATAAGTTTCATTAGGGTTTGCCTGAAATCGAATACCGAGCCACCCGTGACCTTTGTACTTTTTTGAAAAGTCTATAGTGGTAACCGTATTTGCAAAAGCAAAGAAGAGTCTATCAGGATAGAGATTTCTATCAATTCTTTCTTCGATTAAAGCAAATTCGTGATCAAGCATTTTCCGAAGTCTAGATTCGGTTACATATCTTCCGTCTTCCTCAACGCCATATATAGCATCACTGAAGTCTTTGCCATAGGCCGACATAGTTTTTGCAATAGTTCCAGAGGCGCCTCCAGCTCTAAAAAAATTACGAACTGTTTCTTGTCCCGCTCCAATTTCGGCAAAACTGCCATAAATGTTTTCGTTCAGGTTAATTCTAAGGGCCTTATTTTTTATGGAAGGAATATCCTCAATTTCCCTGTCCCCTAATATCCAATCAGGCATAGCTTTATTCTATTTTATTACAAACAAAGGTAGCAAATGCAATAGGTAAACAATAAAAATAACTTTATTTTTGCATGAATGATTTGCAGTATATTTTTCGATAATTCTATAAGCCAACAAACTGGATATAGTTCTTTACTTTTAGCAAGTATTAAGTCAATCCAGTTTTCAATCAAACACATAGTTTAATGAACTCCAAAATGAAAGTTACTTTTCTCGGGACAGGAACTTCACAAGGTATACCTGTGATTGGGAGTAATCACCCAGTTTGCTTAAGTAAAGACCCAAAAGATAAGCGCTTAAGGGTTTCGGTGTTAATAGAGTGGAATGATTTTGCATGTGTGATAGATTGCGGCCCTGATTTTAGACAACAAATGCTTCGTGAAAACGTTAGAAAATTAGATGCTATTTTACTTACCCACGAGCATAGTGACCATACAGCTGGAATAGACGACATTCGCCCTTTCAATTTTATGCAAGGAAAAATGCCTTTTTATGCTCACAAACGTGTTTTCGATTCGCTACACGAACGCTTTGCCTACGTATTTGAAACAGTAAACAAATATCCTGGTGCACCTAATGTTGAAGAAATTGAGATTGACAAAAACTCAATTATCAAACTTGGTGGGAAAGATATAATTACAATTGAAGCACTGCATGACACATTGCCTGTTTTAGGGTTTAGAATAGACAATTTTACTTACTTGACAGACGTTAAAACAATTTCCAATATAGAAGCAGCAAAGGTGAAAGGTACTGAAGTATTGGTTATTAATGCTTTACGTGAAGAACCTCACTACTCTCACTTTAATGTTGAAGAAGCTCTTGAATTTGTTCAAAAAGTAAAGCCAAAACGAACTTATTTTACGCATATTAGCCACAAAATGGGCTTTCATGAAGAGGTTGAGAAAAAACTGCCTGAAAATGTTCATCTAGCCTACGATACATTAAAAATAACTATTTAATTATGAGACGACAGATATTCCTATACCTCTTTTTATTTGCACTTTTATTACTGATTTTTCAGTACATGAATGAAAAAACTATTTACGAGGCACAAGATTTAAGAATACAGAATCTTAGTGGGAAATTAGACAAAAGCACAGACTCTATTACAAAATTAAATGAGAGAGTAGGAGACCTCAATTATTTCACGCTCCAAGGTAATGACAATGCAATGACTTATTTGGAGAACTTAGGTTATGAAAGTGAAGAATTAGAGAAGTATATCTTTGAAAAGGTCTATGAGCAAAACCTTCAAGAAGGAAACAATCCATTAGTGCCATTCGAGGGAATTAATGGTGAAATGAAAATAAACAAGCTAAAGTTTCTAAACCACAAATGGATTCTTGCTGATTTCACTGATGGAAATTACTGGGGTGAAATGATATTGGAGTACAATATCACTGAAAACGGTGATATAGATTTTAAAACCATCTCATCGTTGATATATCCACAATAGGATTGAAGTGAAAATTGAAGCCTAAATCACAAACGATTTCAAAGGCCTATTTTGTAAGCAGTCGACATTCTTTATAGCGTTGAGCTTAAGGTATCTCGACTGCTCTTATTCAATTACAGACTTAGATTAGTCGTGTCCAACAAAAATATAAGACAACTTTCACCGAAAATGACTAGAGTAACCTACAAACAACTTTAAATGATTTTTCCAGATTGGTTTTTAATTAGGAGTTTTCTTCTAACCATTTTTTCAATTCAAAGAAGTTATCTGGAGCTACGCCGTGTCCTACAGGAAATTCAGAGTAAGTACACTCAATATTTAAACTATCGAGAAAAGGCTTTGTTTGTTGTGCCCATTGAACAGGGATTACCTGATCAACGCTACCGTGGGAAGTATATACTTTCAAGTTTTTGAAATTGTTGTTAGCATATCCTTCTTTTAAAATATCTTTATTTACATAGCCACTTAACCCTATCACGTTTTTAACTTTTCCAGGATAGCTCAATGCTATTGCAAAAGACAGTATTGTTCCTTGACTAAAACCAAGTAGTGTGATATTATTTGAATCTACTTTATATTTTTCGATTATTTCGTCAATGCATTTAGAAACAAGCTCTCTAGATTCTATTGCTTGTTGATCGTCGCTGAACTTTCCTTGATCATTATCAAAATAGATATTATACCACGCATTTCCGTATGGCTGCAGTCGAATTGGAGCCTTTAGAGAGATTATAGCGTATTTGCTAGGTAACTCTGATGCGAAAGAGAATAAATCGTTCTCATCACTTCCAAAGCCGTGAAGCATAATGATAGCCGGAGGATTAGTAGATCCTTCCGCGGCCGGTTTATAGTTGTGATCTAAAAGTAAAGATTGTTTTTCCATAAGCGCAAAAATAAGCAAGACCTTTCAATTTAAGGCTCAAAAAGTAGTAATGAGTTTTATAATCAAATTGCGGAGTTAAATTCCACGAAACCATTTCTGAAAATAAGTCCCTACAACAGGCACAGGTTGGGTTGTTCCTTGAATAGCACTAAGGAAACCTAATAACCATAAGACAAAAACACCTAAAACTGCAATTATAGTAAGAATTGTTATGTTCAAAATTCCAACTATAATAAATACAAGTGCTCCCACACACATAATCCCAAAAGATTGTCTTACATGAAAAGAACCGAAAACAGAGCGGTTTGAATTATTTAAAAATAGTGCAATCATCCAGCCTAGTAAAAACAGGTAGGAGAGTAGAGCTATTGCTTTGTCGTTTTTATGAGCGGTCATCAGAACGTTAGTTTAAAAATGTAAACCACTCCTGAAACTTTTCGCTCAATAATGGAATTCCTTTTTCTTTATTATTTACCGCCATGATGAAAGAAAATATCCATAAACAGGTGGTTACAATCCAGAGAATGTCACCAGTAGGTGTGTGTACTTCAGACATAATGACCATAGCTGAAATAAACATAATAAACAGGCCAAACATATTTTTTATGTGCCAAGTTGCAAATGGGTGATTGTCTTCCTGGTTTACAAAAAAGGCAATCATAAAACCAACAAACGGTATATAGGCAAGTAAAGCAGCGTTTTTTCCTTGGGGAGAATTCATTGTTTATCTTAAAATCAATTGGTTGTTTGCGCAGATGCCATAAGGTTTACCCTTAAGGTCAACACTTAATAAAGCCGAATTTATAGAAGTTGAAAGAATGTCATTTGTTGTGAACTTCCAATTTTCGTCAGGATTAAAAAGTGTAATATCTGCTTGTTGTCCTTCTTCTATCGTCTTTTCTGCAATTTGAAATACTTTCTTCAACGAAGTTAAAGATTTTACTGTTGCTTCAAGTCCTAAAGTCTTGTTTAAGGCTCCAAAACAGCTTTCAAGTCCTATACTTCCGAAGTAGGCATGTTCAAATTCGACTTTCTTATGTTCCTGATCAATCGGGTTATGATCGCTTGTAACTCCGTCTATTGTGCCATCTTTCAACCCTTTAATAAGTGCTTTTATATCTTCTTTTGTTCTTAAAGGAGGAAGTAGTTTATAATCTGTATTAAAATCTTCCAACACATCATCTGTTAGGAGCAGGTTGTAAATAGCAACACTACAACTCACGTTTAAGCCTTTTTTCTTTGCATCTTTAATAAGGTCAACAGATTTTTTTGTTGAAATTGTTGGAATGTGAAGTTTTCCTCCAGTATATTCTAAAATATAAAGATCACGGATTATTTGAAGCTCTTCAGAAAGTGCAGGAATTCCTTTAAGTCCTAATTTAGTGCTGTTTACCTCTTCATTTACAACTCCATTTCTAGCTACAGATTTTTCAAAGGGAAATGATTGAACAAGACCATCAAAACCTTGAGAATACTGCAAAGCTATTTTCAGTAAATTAGGGTTTGAAATAGGTGTTTTATAATCATAAAAAGAAACAGCTCCTTCATTTTGCATGTCGAATAGCTCGGCTAAATCAACTCCTTTACTCTGAACCGTTAAAGCACCAATAGGGTAGACGTTTACAGCGTTTGTATCGGCTTTAGATTTTATAAACTTTATGTGTCCTTTACTATCACTAACTGGATAGGAATTTGCGTTAAGCGCCACACTCGTAAATCCACTTTGGGCAGCCGTACTTAATCCATTTTCTATAGTTTCACGCTCTTCAAAGCCTGGTTCCCCGAATGAAACACTACTATCAAACCATCCTGGTGAAATATGAAGGTTTTCTAGAGTGATTTCTTTAGTGTTTTTTGCACTAGGGATAGACTTTCCAATTTTCGTGATTTTACCATTTTCAATTAGAACATCATTTTGTGATAAATGGTGCTTAGAAGTAGGATCAACAATGGTTGCGGATTTCAGTAAAATCTTCATGAGTTATTTCTTTATAAGGCTATTCCCAAAACTTCAAAATAAGCATTTCGAAAATCAAAAATATTAGTGCAAAAATAGCGAACAATTTCCAAAATCCATTTATAGAATTCGCTTCTGAAATAGAAGAAAATAGTTCTTGAACAGATGAATGAATTTCAGCTCCATTCCAATTATTAGGATCTAAAAATTGCATTCTACTTTCTTCTCGAGAATAGTTGTAGCTTATGTTTTGTAATACATTGTCTCTTTGAACTACCGTATAACTACCAGACTTACTTGGAGAGTCGGTGGTTGTTATCAATACGTGGTTAGCTTTTGTTTGCTGTAGCGGAATAAAGCTTTCGGTACTATCTCGTATAGATAAAATCTCGTCAGGACCTAATTGAAGAGGCACAGCAAACGTATTTTGTTTTCCAATGGTGTAATACATTTTAGACAACGGCAAACTCTGTAGCCCCATATTATAAACAGTAGGAACTATTAATGGTGAGTTTAAAAAGTTTGAGTTTTCTTGATCTATTGCTGCTGTGAACAAATAGATTTTATCTTTTTGAATTAGAAAAGGTTTTCCGTCTTCAAAGGAAAGGGCAGGGGTTCCTAAAGAAGAAATATTGTAGAATGAATTAACTTTTGGATACTGGAAATTAACAACCTCTCTTTCAAAAACATCTTGAAATAAAAGGTGAGAAAACACAATGTTTGTTATTCTATTTTCTTGGGGTTTTGTTTCAGTAAAACTACCTATGTTAAGATTTAAAAGAAAAGAATTATAACTCTTTAAATCTGCTTGCACACTAGGTATAATAAGAACACTCCCTCCGTTATCACTAAATGACTTTAATGAAGTGCTTAAAGATGAAGGAATCTCTTTTAGTTGATTTAAGACTATAAAATTTTGTTCAGGAATTATATTATAGTCCAAGGTGTTGTGTGCTTGTTGTATTAAGTGGAAGCGTTCATCAGTAAACAGGCGTTGTAGAAAACTTCCATCTGTTTCATTTACAGTTAGGACTTTAATTTTTTCAGGTTTATTAATACTGAAGTATAGCTCATTATCAAAGGGGAGGTTAGATTCCAATACTTCCAACTTCCCTATAAAATCTTCGGTAGCATCAATATCAAAAAATATTTCACCTTCTGATTGATCTGAAAATTCTACGGCAGTTTTGGCTATTAGATTCCCTTTATTAAATAGTGATACAGGAGCTTCATTAGGAACTTCGCCTTGCTTTGTAACCTTTACTTTTAACTTTATAGTAGAAGCATTTCTTGAAATAACAAAAACGCTATCTAATGTAATATTTGAAGTTTTAACTGATTTTAATGGAACCGCCTTGATTTGAATGTCGTCGGGGATAATTGGAAAATCTTCTTTATGCTGAAAATCGGAAATAAAAATCAACTGTTTTTGCGTGTCTTTTCGATTGGAAAACAGCTGATTAGATTTGAGCAGTACCTGTGAAGGAGTTAGCTGATTTGAACTATAATCTATTTGTAAAACTTCATTCTTAAAGTCTTGAACAGAAGTGTTTTTTCTTTCAGAGTTATTGGTAAACCAATTTAATCTTTCTTCGTCATTAGTTTTTTCGAAAAGGTCTTGAAGAGCTCTTTCTAGCAAAGTTCCTCTTGGTCCTTTTGCTTGCATGCTAAACGAGTTATCGATATAGATTGTAGTTTCTACTTCTTTTTCAATAGCGTTTTTTGAAATAGAAAAGGGTTGAGCAAAAGCTATAATGATAGATGCGAACGCTAACAATCGCATAAAAAGGGTCAACCATTTCTTTATTTTAGAGCTTTTCCGAGTTTGGACAGTTACTTTTCTAAGAAAAGCAACATTGGTAAAGTCCATTTTCTGAAATCTTCGAAGTTGGAAAAGATGTATAAAAATAGGGATGAGCAGTAGAAAAAGTGCGTAAAGAATCTCTGGGTGTTTAAACTGCATTCCTGAAAGTGTTTTTCAAAGATAAAACGGAATGCAAGTATAGCAATTCCGATAGACTTATACTTATCCAGTAGGCTAACTTTTTTGAATACTAAACTCAAAAGTTGTTCCTTCACCTAGCTTAGAAGAAATTTTCACCTCACCGTTTAGTTTATCTACTAATTTTTTAACCGTAGACAGACCAATTCCGTGTCCCTTTTTACCATACCGATCTATATTATTGGTTGTTGCAAATAGTTCAAAGATATGATCTAGTTCTTCTGTTGGTATTCCAATTCCGTTATCAGTAACGCTAAAATAATAGTAGTCAGTATCTTTATAGCAATCTATATCGATTTTAATTTTGTCTTTATCGTTGTATTTTAAACTGTTTGCCACCAAATTAAGTATGATTTGCTCTAATGCCGACTTATTGGCGTGCATTTCCATATTTTCATCGGGTAGATTTATTTCGCAGTCTACATCTATGTTTAATAATTCAATTATCTCTTCTAAAAGGTCTTGAGTGTCAAATGTTTCCTTTTTAGCTGCAGCGGTTTTATTGCTTTCGTAGTGATCGAGTAAACCAGTTATATACTCACTTAATGTAAAGGAAGACTGTTTTAAATAATCAAGATATTCATTTCCTTGTTTATCTAATAAACTCCCATACTTAGTGCGAAGAATATCTGAAGTAATTATAATGTTTGCCAAAGGCATTTTCATATCGTGTGATACAATTCCTGCAAAGTGCTTTAATTCTTCATTTCGTTCTTTTAGTTCATCTTGAAGGGTTAAAAGTATTCTGTTTCGTTTTCTAGCATCAAATAGATTTACAACTTGGTGCGCAAGTGCAACTAACGTTAATTTCTGCTTTTTAGAAAGTGTTCGAGGTTTTGTATCAAAAACACATAAAGTGCCTAGAGGATATCCTTCTGGATTAATTAAAGGAACACCTGCGTAGAAAATAGCTTTCATTGAAGTAACGAGTGGATTATTTTTAAATCGCTCATCTTTTCTAGCGTCTTCAACAATAAAAATTTTGTTTTCCTCTAAGATTGCATGACCACAGAATGAAGTTTCGCGTGGAGATTCAGTTAAAGAAACTCCATAACACGATTTAAGAAAGTTTCTTTCTGCATCTAATAAAGTGATTAAGCATATAGGAACATCACAGATATTGGCAGCTAATGAAGTTATATTATCAAAATCTTTTTCAGGTAATGTATCTAATAGATTGTATGACCTAACTGCTATAAGGCGTTCCCTTTCATCTGGTGGAAAATCTGGCGATATCAATTTTCTATATTCATTTAAGTTGAAATTTAAATATCTTTATCTAAATGCCAACAGTTTAAGGTAAAAATACAATATTATATTAAATATTATCATTTCAAATATCGGTAGATTTTATTGAATAAAACACATTTAAAACTTTTCAAAAACGCCTAAACCAAATAGTGCAAAATCATACTTAACAGGATCATTCTTATCGAGTTTACGCAATGAAGTGTCGAGCTCCATTAGAGCCTTAGCATCATTTTGCTTCCTTTTTAACAACTTGAGTTTTCTAGCTACATTTCCACTATGGACGTCTAGAGGACATGATAATTGAGCAGGGGAGAGGGATTTCCATATTCCAAAATCCACTCCTGATTTATCGTTTCTTACCATCCATCTCAAAAACATATTTATTCTTTTGGCCGCAGAATTTTTTAGTGGATCGCTAACATGTTTTTGCGTACGCTGTTGGTGAGGTAGTTCAAAAAACACCTTTTTAAAATGATGGATAGAGGACTGAAGAGACGATTCTTCGGCGTGTTTTGAAAATACATTTTCTAAGCCATCGTGTTTCGTGTAGATATTCTGGAGTGCTTGTATGAAGTATATTAAATCACCTCCATTAAAGGTGCGATGCACGAATGATGAAAGTTTTTCAGAGTGATTATCATTAAAGTTCATAACGAAATCATGAGGTGAATTCCCCATTAAATTCATCAATCGATTTGCGTTGTTAATAATACTTTTCCTATTTCCCCAAGCGATAGTTGCTGTTAAGAATCCTGCTATTTCTATGTCTTGTTTTTTTGAAAAACGATGCGGAATTTGAATAGGGTCAGACTCAATAAAACGAGGGTTGTTATACTCAACAACTTTTTCGTCTAAAAATTCCTTTAGAATAAATGCTTTCATAAAAAACTTAAAATTCGATCGACTTGTTAGTTTCTTACAATCACTCCGTCTTGCATCACTAATTTTCTGTCGGCCATATCTGCAAGTTCCTGATTGTGAGTAACAATAACAAATGTTTGTCCAAACTCGTCGCGAAGTTTAAAAAAAAGATTGTGAAGGTTTTCTGCACTTTCAGTATCTAAATTTCCACTAGGTTCATCGGCTAAAATAATTGCTGGATTATTAATCAATGCACGAGCAACAGCTACTCTTTGTTGCTCTCCTCCTGAAAGTTCATTGGGTTTATGGTTTTGTCTACCCGAGAGTCCTAAAAAAGATAAGAGCTCTTCTGCTCTTTTTACAACTTCATTTTTAGGTGTATTCTTTATAAATCCAGGAATACATATGTTTTCTAAAGCAGTAAATTCAGGCAATAATTGATGGAACTGAAAAATAAATCCTAAGTTTTCATTTCTAAATTTGGCTAGTTTTTTACCTGAAAGACTGCCAATATCTACGCTGTTTACTGTTAAAGAACTGTTTTTTGTATCAAAACTATCTAATGTACCTAATATTTGAAGTAGAGTAGTTTTACCAGCGCCCGAAGCACCAACAATAGTTACAATTTCACCTTTTTTAATATGAAGGTTTACACCTTTTAAGACGTGAAGATTATCGTAGTATTTATGAATGTTTTTAGCCTCAATCATTGGATTTGTTTAAACTGTGAAAATACTGTTTATGCCGATATTTTGCAATTCAATCAAGGGTTAATGTTTTTTGACCTCTCAATTTATTTTTGTTCCTTTAAACATCTTAAAACTAAAGCTTATGGGATCTTATAAATATTTTGAAGAATACAATCAGCCTACAACCGATGATTTAATAGAAAATTACAGTGATATTTTGAAGACAGTAGGAGAAGATGCTTCAAGGGAAGGACTTCTAAAAACACCTGAACGTGCTGCTAAAGCAATACAATTTCTAACTTCAGGAAATTGTCAAGATCCTGCCGAAGTACTTAAGAGCGCAATGTTTGCTGAAGATTATCACGACATGGTGATAGTAAAAGATATTGAACTTTACTCTCTTTGTGAACATCACATTTTACCGTTTTTTGGAAAAGCACATATTGCGTATATTCCTAACGGCCATATAGTTGGATTAAGTAAAATTCCACGTGTTGTTGATATATTTGCTAGAAGACTACAAGTTCAAGAGCGTTTAACCCACGATATTTTGGAGTGCATAAACAATACTTTAAAGCCAAAAGGAGTTGCTGTTGTTATTGAAGCTTCACATATGTGCATGATGATGCGTGGTGTTCAAAAACAAAATAGCGTAACCACAACTTCAGGTTTCAGAGGACAATTTGAAGCAAACGAAACTCGAAGTGAATTCTTGAAACTAATAAGCAGTGACTTAGCTTAATTTTTGGAACGTTTTTTGATTTTAAAATAATGTTCGAAAAAAGAATCGAGATTAACTGTGTTCTTATTGTTTAGAAACAAAACTTGATTACTAATCTATGATCATCAAAGATCATATACTAAAATCGGACGAATATAATTTTTAAAACTATTTAAATGAATCATTCAGAAACAGAAAAATATAAGCTACTGCGTCAAGGAGTAATTTTTGATATTATTGGTATGGTATCTATGTCTATACCAGTAATAGGGCCTTTTACAGACTTAGTTTGGGCGCCTTATGCAGCAAAGAAAATGAAACAAATGTACCCAGGTAGAGATGGAAAAATTGCTGCTATAATTGTATTTCTTGAAGAGATTCTACCTTACACAGACATTATCCCTTCGTTTACATTAATGTGGGTTTACACCTTTGTTTGGAAGAAACAGACTTCTTCACAATTTATTCGAGTTGATAAAAGTTAATCTTTATAAGAACTTTTCCTGAAGTTCAGGAGTAGGAATCATGCATCTTTCCTTTTTGCCAAACCATTTGTAGCGGTTTTTAGCAATATAATCGTAAACCCAATCTCTAAAGAATTTTGGAAGTACCATAAAAGCATAGAGTAGGGGATACCCTGATGAAAGTTGTCTTGCTATATGGAGTGCTGCAGATGATTTTGAGTATTGATTTTCTCCATCAATTAATACAATAGAATCCATTTTAGAAGCGGCTAAGCCAAGCTTTTCAGCATATTCACTCTGAAGTGTTGCAAACTTAAAGACATTTTTCTTATCTCTTTTTATAACAAAGTTAATTGCACTATTACATAGATTGCAAACACCATCGAATAAAATTATTTTATGATTTTCCTTCATAGGTTTTAAAACCGTTTACTATTAATTGTGCTTAAAGTCAAACCTTTTCTAATTCGTCTAAGCTTACATTTGTTTTAAACATACCGTAGTTTACAAATGCTTTATTTTTCTCGATTGTATCAATTGTACCAATAGCTCGGCCATCGATCATTCTCACTCTATCACCAACTTTTAAAGTAACTTTTGGTTTTGGAGGTGGTAGTTTTTCAGCCTTTTCTTTTTCTTCTTTTTTACGTTCGCGTATTACTTCAACCTTCTTTTCTACTTCTTTTTCTATTTTCTGTTTTTTGACTTTTATAGCCTTCTTGACTTTGGGGGCTAATTTCTTTCGTTTACTATTCTCTATCATCACCAGTTTCATCAACTCATCAATCAACACCTTTTTTCTTTTGTTGTTGAAGTAGTTTTCGGCTAAAGTGTCAAACTTTCTTCCTAGACTCACTAATTTTTGATTAGCATCATAAAGTTCTTGATAGCTCTCTAGTTTTTCTTGAATACGGGCGTTTACTTCCTCTAACTGCTTGCCTTCCAATCTTGCTTTTTGTTCAACATTCTTTAAAGCTTCCGAAGTCTTTCTTAAATCGGATCGTTCTTTTTGGAGATTAGCTATCGTCTTATCAAAACGAACTTTTCCACGTTCGATTTTCTTTTTGGCTCTGTTAATTAGACTATACGGAATTCCATTTTTCTGAGCTACTTCAAAAGTAAAACTACTTCCAGCCTCGCCGAGTTGTAACTGATATAGAGGCTCTAATGATTTGCGATCAAACTGCATATTAGCATTAATTGCATCGGGTAACTCATTCGCCAACAGCTTTAAATTGGTATAATGCGTAGTAATTATTCCGAAGGCATTCCGCTCATAAAAAACTTCTAAAAATGTTTCAGCTAAAGCACCTCCTAACTCGGGGTCACTACCCGTTCCAAATTCATCAATCAAGAAAAGCGTTTTATCGTCACACTTTCGTAGAAATTGATTCATTTTTTTTAGTCGGTAACTATATGTACTCAGGTGATTTTCAATAGACTGATTGTCACCTATATCTGTCATTACTCTTTTAAAAAACCATATTTCACTTTGTGGTTCAACCGGGATAAGCATACCACTTTGAAGCATAACTTGTAGAAGCCCAACTGTTTTCAAAGTAATACTTTTTCCACCAGCATTAGGTCCTGAAATAACAATTATTCTTTTACTAATGTCTAGTTCTATTGTCTGCGGATATGTTTTTTGATTCCTTTTATTATTCGAAACCAACAATAACGGATGATACGCTTTTTGAAGTGAAATCCTTATCTCCTTAGAGAGAATAGGCATTACGGCGCTTATTTTAGTTGCGTATTTAGCCTTCGCATACAGAAGGTCCATTGTTATTAGATATTCTTGATAACTAGCTATAAGATCTGAATGAGGTCTAACAAACTCTGTTAGCGCTTTTAAAATTCGCTTTACTTCCTCGTCTTCTTCATATAATAGATTACTGAGCTCATTGGCATATTCTAAAGTTTCTTGAGGCTCTATATACACAATACTCCCTGTTCTAGAGCTTCCTAAAACCGCACCCCTCACTTTCTTTCGATGCATGGCTTTTACAGCTAAAACGCGGCGATTTTCTACAACAGATTCTCTAATTTCATCTAAATAATCGTTTTGAAGATAATGAGAAAGAGCTACAGAAAATGAAGAGTTTATCTTTCCTTTCACTACGTTAAGTCGTCTTCTAATTACTCCAAGTTCAGTAGAGGCTTCATCTTTTACTTCGCCATACTTATCAATTTTTTTATTTATTTCATCCGAAATAATAGAGGAGTAGTCAACAGTTTGAGAAAAATTATTCAAATGAATATAAAACTCTTCATATTTTTTGAAGAACTTTAGAAGGATTCGAGTGGTTTCAGAAATAGAAAGAATTTTTCTAAATCCTGAAATTTCTAATGTACTGTTTTCAATTCCTAACAGGTGCAATTCTTTAAAAATAGAGTCGAACCCATGGTTAGGGATTGGAACGTCTCCACCAAAAGAATCTTTAAATTCTCTAACACGATGAAGTTCAGGTTTTATATCCGAAAATCTAGAGAAAGGCTTGACGCTTAGCACACGTTCCTGACCTGCCTGCGTAACACAATTTTCTGAAATTTGTTTTAAAACAGAAGGGAATTCAAGATCCTCAAGTGTTTTAGTTCCTATACGCGTCATTGATATGTATTTCTTGTAATTTTACACAAAAGTAACATAATGAAAATGAATATAGAGCCCTCGTGGAAACAGGTTTTGAAAGATGAATTTGAAAAACAATATTTTATTGATTTAACGAATTTTATTGACACAGAATATTCTAATTATCAATGTTTCCCTCCTGAAAATCAGATTTTTGAAGCTTTTAACACAACTCCTTTTTCAAAAGTGAAAGTAGTGATATTGGGCCAAGATCCCTATCATGGAGAAGGGCAGGCACATGGACTTTCTTTTTCTGTAAACAATAATGTTGCTATTCCACCTTCACTTCGAAACATCTATAAAGAAATTACAGAAGATATTGGTGCTGAAATACCTAACTCAGGAAATATAACTCGCTGGGCTAACCAAGGTGTATTATTGTTAAATGCTACTTTAACTGTTCGAGCTCATAAAGCTGGAAGCCATCAAAAGAAAGGTTGGGAAAAGTTCACAGATGCAGTAATAGAAAAGCTATCAAATGAAAGAGAAGGATTGGTTTTTATGTTTTGGGGAGGATCTGCAAAAAAGAAAGGTAAAAAAGTAGATGCGTCGAAGCATTTAGTTTTAACTAGTGGTCATCCTTCACCGTTGTCCGCAAATAGAGGATATTGGTTTGGGAATAAACACTTCAGCAATGCAAACTCTTACTTGAAAAAGAAAGGCCGTAAACCGATTGATTGGTGATTTTTGTATAAAACTAGAGCAACAATGAACAGAAGCTAATTGCTTTTATTCGTCCTCTGGAATCTCTCTATCGCTTGTATCATTACAACTAAACTGCAATAACAAGAAGTTTGTAACCAGCAATGCTCCCAAAATGATTAAAAAAGTAGTCATAAAAACTGATTTTATAACTATTAGATGCACAACAAAGAAAGAGGTTGCGTCACTATTTATAGAGTTTTAAAAAGAATGTAAAATACTTTGGGTAGGTAGTTTATTTTCAATCAATTCTAACTGAATCAATTTCTCCTGTACACTTTCCAACTCCTTATTTGTCAATTGCTTATTATCCCATTCTGTTAGTGACAACCATTTTGATACATCAGAAGTTTTTTGATTAAATTCGTCAGCAATAATTTCATCAATGCCTTCAATATCTTTGAAGTCTACTGTAACTGAATTAATAACATCTAAAATTGTGGCAATGCTTTCTTCTTCTTTTTCAAGGACATCATTTCTAACTACAACTACAAAGCTTGGCCATGGAGTAGGAGACTCGCCAAT
>Ga0209075_1000549_pt1 | contig 36935 bp, 26 predicted proteins | sample Stecom2011_FD_187523 | JGI IMG/M metagenome (GOLD analysis project Ga0209075, IMG submission 187523) | Agricultural soil microbial communities from Utah to study Nitrogen management - Steer compost 2011 (SPAdes) (version 2) | ecosystem: Environmental > Terrestrial > Soil > Agricultural land...
ATGTTGAAACATCTTCAGAGTGGATTAGAAAATGGATTGAATCATTTATGTTAGAATCCACTTGTCCAGTATGTAAAGGACAACGTTTAAATGAAGCTGCATTATCTGTTAAGATTAAGAAGTTAAATATCAGTGAAATGATGAATAAACCGGTAGAAGTACTCAAAGACTTAATTTTTGATTTAGATTTAAATAACGAACAACAACAAATATCTAAAATGCTTATTGAAGAAATAGGACATCGCCTAAACTTTTTAGATGATGTTGGTTTAGGGTATTTAAATTTAGCACGTGGAGCAGCAACCCTTTCAGGTGGTGAGGCACAACGTATCCGTTTAGCAACCCAAATAGGCTCTAAATTATCAGGTGTGCTTTATGTACTGGATGAACCAAGTATTGGTTTACATCAAAAAGATAATGAGCGACTGATTAATTCACTTAAGAAAATGCGCGATTTAGGCAATACCTTAATTGTTGTCGAACATGACCATGATACGATGTTATCATCAGATTATTTAATTGATATTGGTCCGAGTGCAGGTGAAAACGGTGGCCATATTGTTGCTGCTGGTACACCAAAAGAGGTGATGGACAATCCAAATAGTTTAACTGGACAATATTTAACCGGAAAACTTAAAGTGGATACACCTAAAACAAGACGCCAAGGTAATGGAAAAGACATTATGATCCTTGGTGCTAAAGAAAATAACTTAAAAAATATCAATGTATCCATTCCATTATCGAAACTTACCTTAGTTACAGGTGTATCTGGTAGTGGGAAGTCCACTTTAGTCAATGACATTTTATTAAAAGGATTACGCCAAAAAATATATCGTTCTAAAGAACTTGCTGGACACCATGATATGATCCAAGATTATAATTATATTGATAAGATTATTGAAATATCCCAATCACCAATTGGCTATAACCCAAGAAGTAACCCTGCAACCTATACAGGGGTCTTTGATGATATTCGTGATGTGTTTGCTTTAACCAATGAAGCAAAAATGCGCGGTTATAAAAAGGGCAGATTTTCATTTAATGTCCGTGGTGGACGTTGTGAACATTGTAATGGTGATGGTGTTATCAAAATTAGTATGCACTTCTTGCCAGATGTTTACGTACCTTGTGAGGTTTGTGAAGGTACACGCTACAATTATGAAACACTTCAAATTAAATATCGTGGAAAATCAGTGGCAGATGTTTTAAATATGACCATTGATGAAGCATTAAAGTTTTTTGTCAATCATCCAAAAATTCATGCTAAACTTCAAACAATTCAAGATGTTGGTTTAGGCTATATTAAATTAGGTCAATCTGCACCAACCCTATCGGGTGGTGAAGCACAACGTGTGAAATTAGCATCAGAGTTATATAAACGTATTACACCAAAAACATTATATATATTAGATGAACCAACAACTGGTTTACATACAGACGATGTGAAACGACTAGTTAAAGTTTTACATAAGATTGTTGATCAAGGCGCAACCATGGTTGTGATTGAACATAATTTGGATGTTATTAAAAATGCCGACTACATTATCGATTTAGGACCAGATGGTGGTGACCGTGGTGGTGAAGTTATTGCCACAGGTACACCAGAAGAAGTCGCAAAAAATGATCGAAGTTATACAGGTAGATATTTAAAACCACTATTAGATTTAAAGTAAGGAGTAAATAAGTGCAACCCAATCCGAATGATCCAAATAAAAAAGATATTAAGAAAAAATACAAAAACATTATGAACTACCAATTAGGTGTTGTCTTACACCTAAATTTTGGTGTGCATATTTTATTATTGACAATTATTAATATTTTGGCCATGGGTATTTTAATCGGATTATCTTCTAGATTTTATCCACTGGTTAAGTTGGAATCACTTCAAACATTCATTATTGTTGCATTACTTTTTACATTCATTGAGGTATTTATTAAAGGTATTATGGTAAGATATCTATATAGATTTATACGCATTACCTTTGGTATTATGTTTTATTTAAGCAATTTGCTAACCTTTTGGTTAGTTGATTTATCAGTTCCTCAAATATCGTTTTTATATGAAGGAACTAATATATTTACGTTTACATTGTTATTTATGATGATTCGTTTATTATTTACAACGTATGTAAGAAAATCTAAGTGGATACAAGGGGGCAAAATCCATGGCTTATAAAAAAACAGTCAAACTTAAAAAAATGGCGAAAGATTTAAATTTACAAATAGTCGCAGGCTTTAACGGTGAAGACCGTCATGTTGAAGTTGAAATGCTTAGTCGACCTGGTGTTGAGTTTGCAGGATTTTTAGACTTTTTTGATCCACAAAGAATATTATTAATTGGTTCTAAAGAAGCACACTTTTTATTATTACTCGATGAAGAAGTTCAAAAACAAAGAGTTGATGCTGTATTAAAATTATTACCACCAGCAGTTATCTTTAGTATTAATGTGGATATACCACAATACTTTATTGATTTAGGTAATCATTATAATATTCCATTATATAAGTCTAATGAACGTACAACACCGATTAATTCTAAGCTTTATGCTTATTTACGTAGTGCGCTTGCACCAAGAGAAAGTATTCATGGTACGTTATTAGATATTTATGGTATGGGTACTTTAATTATAGGTAAATCCGGTGTTGGTAAATCAGAGACTGCATTAGAACTTGTTAAAAGAAATCATATTTTAGTGGCAGATGACCGCGTGGATGTTTATGAAACAGCCCCGGGTATTATTATTGGTCAAGCACCTAAAATATTAGAAAGGTATATTGAAATACGTGGTATAGGTATCTTTGATGTCGTTCAAATGCTTGGTGCGGGTGCTTTTAGAGAAAATAAAAAGATCCGGTTAGTCATTGAATTAGAACAATGGGATAAAAATAAGACCTATGACCGCTTAGGTATTGAAACTGAAAGTTTTACAATTTTTGGTACAAGTATACCAAAAATTACGATACCAGTATTACCTGGACGAAATAATGCAACCCTTGTTGAATCTGCAGCCATGAACCAAAAATTAAAATATTTAGGGTATAATGCAGCACAAACCTTAATTGATAATGTTGCAAAAAAAGCCGCATCTAAAGGAGCATATGATGATGAAGAATAATTTTAGGAAATATGAAAGCTTAATTGTTTATGGTGGTATTTTATTAGTATTTTTATTATTAATCGCTTTAGCAACTTTAGGTCCTGCACCGTATAGTTCAACTGCATTTGAATTAGGATCATTTAGTGTGCAGTGGTATGCCGTATTTATCTTATTTGGCATTATTATGGCTGCTGTCTTAGGCTATCGAGAAATTATACGTTATGGCCAAGATCCCAATATTATTTGGGATGGGCTATTAGTCTTTGTCTTACCAGCAATTTTTGCAGCTAGGCTATGGTATGTATTATTTAATTTAGATAAATATAATGGTGATATGCTTCGAATGATTAATATCGCTGAAGGTGGATTAGCGATTCATGGGGCAATTATCTTTGTGTTTATCGGTTTAATATTTTTTACTAAAAGAAAAAAAGTCGATTACTTTTTCATACTAGATATTGTTGCACCGGGATTTTTAGTTGGTCAAATATTTGGCCGCTGGGGTAACTTTATGAACCGTGAACTTTATGGCCCAATTGTAGATAACTTAAATTGGTTACCACCATTTATACGTGATAATATGCACATTAATGGTGCATTACGCCATCCAACCTTTTTATATGAAAGTAGTTGGAATATTATTGGTTTAATTTTAATCTTAGTCTTTAGAAGACGCAAAGAAGTTAAACTTGGCGATATATTCTCATTTTATTTAGTTTGGTATGGTATTGGTAGAATACCTACAGAACTTTTAAGATTAAATAGTGGTGTCGATGAACCTTTAATGTTTTTAGGCATTCCTACGAGTATTGCGACCTCTGTTGGATTAATTATTGCAGGTGTTGCAGTATTTATATATAGAAGATATAAATCAACTAATGATTTATCTTACAATGATTATGGAAAAAAAGCAGTTTTATTTGATTTAGATGGCACACTTTTAGATACAAAAGACTTAATTTATAAAAACATTACCGCAACCTTTAAAAAACATTTTCCGAATAAAAAGTTAAGTGAAGATGAATTAAAAGCTTTTGTAGGACCAACATTATATGAATCATTTGGTTGGTATGAAAAAGATGTTAAAAAGATTGAGGAAATGATTGATACTTACAGAAGTTTTAATGAAAAGAATCATCAGCAAAAGGTTGATACTTTCAACAATGCACAAAAAACACTTAAAACATTAAAAGAGCATGGCTATTTAATTGGTGTTGTAAGTAGTAAGATGCATAAGTATGTAAAACTTGGACTTGAACAAAACGATTTATTACAATACATTGATATTATTATTGGTAGTGATGAGGTTCAAAAACATAAACCAGATCCTATGCCGCTTAATGAAGCGCTTAAAACTTTAAAAGTGATGCCTAAAAATGCAGCTTATATTGGGGATCATCCCAATGATATTATTGCAGCAAAAGCAGCAAATCTTCAAGCCATTGGTGTATCATATTCGATTCACTATGATCAACTATTGGCTGAAAAACCTGACGTTGTTGTCGATGATTTAGAAAAACTACTCTACATATTTTAAAAGGTGAATAACATGATATATGATTTATTAATAATTGGATCTGGTCCAGCAGGTATGACGGCAGCTATTTATGCTAAACGTGCCAATTTAAATGTGATGATGTTTGAAAAAGGTGCACCAGGTGGTCAAATTGTTGACACTGCAGAAGTTGAAAACTACCCTGGGTTTACTAAAGTAAAGGGTTATGAGTTAGCAACATCTATGTTTGAACATGTCTTAGCACTCGGTGTTCATGTAACGTTTGAAGAAGTATTAAGTATTAAAGATTTAGGTAAAACAAAAGAAGTTGTTACATCAAATGGTACATTTCAAACAAAAACTATTTTAATAACAACTGGCGTTGTACCTAGAAAACTTGGTGTTGAAGGCGAAGATAAATTTGCTTACCAAGGTATATCATGGTGTGCAATTTGTGATGGACCTTTATATAAAGATAAAAAGGTTGCAGTCATCGGTGGGGGCAACTCTGCGGTTGAAGAAGCACTATTTTTATCTAATATTGCAAGTCATGTTACAGTGATTCAAAACTTAAGCCACTTAACAGCAGATAAAAAATCTCAAGACTTATTGCGTGGTGCCCATAACGTAGATTATATATTTAATGCAAACACCAAAGCATTTGTTGGTAAAGATGACATTGAAGGTGTTGTATTAGAAGTTGATAAAGAAACTATAACAGTAGATATTCAAGGTGTGTTTGAATATGTTGGATTAATACCGGCAACGTCCTTTTTAGGCGATTTAAACATATTAGACCCACAAGGTTATGTGGTGACTAATGAGCAGTTTGAAACATCTGTAGCCGGTATATTTGCCGCAGGAGATGTTATGGTTAAAAAGATACGACAAATTGTAACAGCGGTCAATGATGGAGCGGTTGCAACCCAAAACATTATTAAGTATTTAGAAAATTTTTCGTAAGGGATTGAATTAATATTGAGTTATGCAAAACAAGTAAAAAATGAACTCATACAATTAAATACCTCCAATGAAGAACAGCTTGCTGAAATATCTGCGATGCTTGATTTAGCATCGGAAATTGTTATTTCAGAAGGTGTGCCTACCCTTTGGTTTAAATCCAATAACCCAACGGTAGCAAGGCGTTTTTTAAAGTTGTTAAAACAACAATATAAAATTGAGTCAACGCTTTTAACTAAGCGTCAGGGAAACTTTAATAAAGGTTATCAAATTCGTTTAGGTGTTCAAGAATCTTTAAATGAAATTATGCTTGAACATGGTATTTTAGGTGATAAAGATGCAACAGAGTTTTTAACTTTTTCACCAGAAACAAAGTTAAGTTATCTACGTGGTGCATTTTTAGTATCTGGTTCCGTCAATGATCCTAAAACTGCTGAGTATCATTTAGAAATATATTCAGATAATACAGACCACATTTTAAGAATACAAAGACTTATGAATGAAATTGATATGAATGCTAAAGTGACTAAGCGTCGAAAAGGTTATATTGTCTATTTAAAAGATGTCAATAAAATTGAAGATTTTTTAAGATACATTGGTGCTAGCCAAACGGTATTTGAATTTGAAGATATACGTATTAAAAGAGATTTTAATAATTCGATTAATCGTATACTAAATTGTGAAATCGCAAATGAAAAGAAAACCATCATGGCAGCAAACCGCCAATTAGAAGATATTAAATTAATTGAATCTTACCGTTTAGATATCAATGAAAAAGTTCAACAGGCAATCGATTTAAGAAAACAATATCCAGATGCTTCTTTAGCAGAATTAATTGAACATTTTGAATCTAATTATGGTGAAACCATTACCAAGTCAGGGTTAAATCATCGCTTGAAAAAGATTAAAGATTTGGCTGCTGAACTTAGAAATGAGGCGTAGTATGATTTATGCAATCGGCACGGATCTAGTTGAATTAGAACGTATTAAAACAATCGGTTTAGAACGTTTTAAACAAAAAATTTTAAGCCCTGAAGAAGTTAAAGAATATGATGACATCATACATGAAAATAGAAAACTCACCTATTTAGCAGGGCGTTTTGCTGCTAAAGAATCTTTGTTTAAATGTTTTAAAACGGGCGATAAAACGACAAATTATAAAGATTTTTCAATACTAAATGATGAAGATGGTGCACCCTATATTATCTCTAAGCATACCAAGGATTATGTGTCTCATATAACAATAAGTCACACAAACCTTTATGCGGTTGCATTTGTTGTGCTAGAAACATAACTTTAGGTTGTAAAATGGCACCATTTTAAGTATAATATTATTGCGTAAAAATTTAAGGATGTGAAAAAGATGGCACGAATAAATAAAAACGAAGTAAAAAAAGCAGAGAAAAAAGCATCTGTTGATAACTTAGGTATTAAAGAAGAGTCTGAAAAAGGCGAATTATTTTTCAAAATTGTATTAATTATTATGGCGGTTGCATTAGTATCAGTTGTGCTTTATTTTGTCATTGATGCAATTATATCAAGTGGACAAAACGAAGATGAATTTAGATATAAAAATTCAAACTACGTCACTGTAGCTGATATTACTAAAATATCTAACCGTGAAAACTTTGAAAACCTTACACATGAAGGTTTAAAATATACATTAGATAATTATGCGTATGTGTATGTATTATTTTACTCAGAAAATGATACAAGTGCATGGCAACCGGATACACTAGATATCGTAGATGAACTATTTAATGTATCCAGTGTAAAACAAGTAACATTTAATGATTTTGAATTTACAGTTATCGCGGAGGATACCGCAATCTTCTTTGTTAATGTTGATGACCCAGCTAATGAAACTTGGGCAGATATTGTAGATGTTTCAGATGGTCAAGCATCAAGAGCTACAATCCCTGTTTTATTAGAGGTATTTAATGGTGAAGATTTAAGTTGGTTTGGTCCATATGCAAGCGCAGGTAAAAATAAACCGGCTTCAGAAAAGTTAGAAGAAGTACTCAACACATTAAAATAACCACAACATAAAGGGAAAGTACACATTCCCTTTATTTATTGTTAAATTAGGAGGAATTATGAACGAACAATTAATTAATAGTGTTTCCAAGGCATTAAAATTGCCAACTGCAAAAGTTAAGGTTGTCCTTGATTTATTAGCAGATGGTGCAACAATCCCTTTTATTGCCCGCTACCGTAAAGAAATGACTGGTGGTATGGATGAAGAACAAATATTTGAAATCAACAAGATGTTTGAATATGAAAACAATTTACTAAAACGTAAAGAAGATGTCATACGCTTAATTGCTGAAAAAGAAATGTTGACACCAGAGTTAGAAGCTGAAATCTTAAAAGCTACTAAACTTGTTGAAGTGGAAGACTTATATCGTCCATTCAAAGAAAAGAAAAAGACAAAAGCAACCGAAGCGATTGCTAAAGGTTTAGAACCATTAGCAGAGTTTTTATTATCATTTCCAAAAACAGATGTTATACAAGAAGCTAAAAAATATATCAATGATGATGTTAAAGATGAAAATGAAGCGCTTGAAGGTGCTCAGTTTATTATTGCTGAACGAATTAGTGATGATGCAAACTACCGTAAATATTTAAGAGATTACTTGTTCAAACACGGTGCATTAATTACAAGTTTAAGAAAAGGTGGTAAAGAATTAGATACTAAAGGCGTTTATGAAATTTATTATGATTACAGCCAACCAATTAGTAAAGTCAAACCACACCAAATATTGGCCATTAATCGTGCGGAATCAGAAAAAGTTATTTCTGTTAAATTAGATGGTACAAAAGATGCCATGGAAAATTATTTAATTCAACAAGTTAAAGAAAAACCATCCAATGCAGATTCATATTTAGAAGCTGCAGCAATCGATTCTTTAAAGCGTTTAATATTCCCATCCATTGAAAGAGAAATACGTTCTGAATTATCTGAAAAAGGTGAAGATCAAGCCATTGAAGTTTTTGCAGATAACTTAAGTAAATTGTTATTACAACCACCTTTAAAAGGTAAAGTGATTTTAGGTATTGACCCTGCTTTTAGAACGGGCTGTAAGTGGACTGTAGTTGACCAAACTGGTCAAGTACTAGAAAAAGGCGTTATTTATCCACATGAGCAAGCTCAAGGTGGCAAGCCGGATGAAGAAAAAGTATTCCAAGCAGAACTACAATTAAAGGTTTTATATAAAAAGTATAAATTTGAACTTGTAGCGATTGGTAATGGTACAGCATCAAGAGAAACTGAAAGATTTGTTGCAGGTGTTTTAAGAAACCAAAACATGGATGCTAAATATGTGATTGTCAATGAAGCAGGTGCATCGGTTTACTCTGCAAGTGAAGTTGCTAGAGAAGAGTTCCCTGATTTTTCAGTGGAAGAAAGAAGTGCTGCAAGTATTGCAAGACGTCTTCAAGATCCATTATCAGAACTTGTTAAAATTGATCCAAAATCAATTGGTGTTGGACAATATCAACACGATATTACACCTAAAAAGTTAGATGATTCATTAAACTTTGTTGTTACCCAAGTGGTAAACCAGGTCGGTGTGAATGCCAATACTGCAAGTAAATCATTATTAACCTATGTATCAGGATTAAGTAAAAATGTGGCTGAAAACTTTGTAAAATATCGTAATGAAGTGGGACAATTTAAGTCACGTGAAGATATATTAAAGGTACCATCTTTAGGACCTAAAACTTATGAACAAGCCGTAGGGTTTTTAAGAATTCCCGAATCTGATGAAATATTAGACCAAACAGCAATCCACCCTGAAAGTTATGAACTTGCTAGAGAAGTTATGAAAAAACTTTCAATCTCGCCAGAAGATATCGGTAAACCAAGTGTTCGCCTTTGGACAGCAAATATCGACAGAGAACAAGTTGCACGTGAACTGAATACTGATAAATATACATTAGACCTCATTTTAGACGCATTTGAAGCGCCAATGCGTGATCCACGTGACGAATATCAACAACCAATTTTAAAATCCGATATTTTAACGATTGAAGACTTAAAAGTTGGTATGGAATTAGAAGGTACTGTAAGAAATGTTACAGACTTTGGTGCCTTTGTGGACGTTGGATTAAAAAATGATGGTTTAGTACATATTTCAAAATTATCGAACAAATTCGTAAAACATCCTAAAGATGTTGTCTCAGTTGGTCAAATTGTAACAGTATGGGTATTAAATATTGACATTGAAAAAGGTCAAGTTGGTCTTACAATGATAAATACTGTCAATTAATGATTGACATTGCATTAAAAATAAGTTAATATATTAAGGCATGATTTAAATGCCTTAAATGGAGTGGTACTCAAGTGGTGAAGAGGGCGCACTGCTAACGCGTTAGACGGTTAACCCCGTGCGAGGGTTCAAATCCCTCCCGCTCCGCCATTGGCCCGTTGGAGAAACGGTTAACTCACATGCCTTTCACGCATGCATTCACGGGTTCGAATCCCGTACGGGTCACCATTTAAATTTCAAAAGATCTTTGTTGATATACAAAGGTCTTTTTCTTTATCTGAACCTATTAAATAATGTAATTACCGTAAAGAAAAGGCGACAGACAAGCTCTATGACCCTTCAGAAACCTACCGAAAAGCAAGGTGCTAACGCTTGATGGATGGTGCTATATGATTTGTTGTTGAAAATAGATCCCATCCAAGCGATAAAATCTTTTATTTTTATAAAAAGGAAGTGAAATAATGAAGAAATTAAATAAATGATTTATCAGTTATAATAATCGTAATGAACTACAAATTGTTGAAAAAAACTTGTGTGTGCACATTCCAATGAATCGTATGCTTAATGAAGCAAGGTTTTATAATGTTAACGTTTGTTATTGATAAAAGAGCATACTTGATCACATCAAAACCAGAAAAGACTTTACCCAACTTTACAATATTGTTGGTAGCAAAAATTAAAGAAGATAAGGATGGCGATTCATTGATTGATATGACATCTGAAGATATAACTTATATAAAGAAAATGGCTAAAAAAATAATTAAAAAACATGTTGTATAACTTTAATCATAATTTTTTTCATCATATGTTTTAAGCAAATTCATACGATTGTTAAATGATAAGACATATAATGAGAAAAAGGAGTGTTAAGGTATGAAAACGACATTTGAGATTCAAGCAGAAGTTTTCCAAGCGATGGATATTATATGGAAAACCTTTAATGAAACAGAACATGTCATGCGTTGGAGCTTTGCAAGTGATGATTGGCATGTGACAGAGGGCAAATCTAATTTTAGAGAAGGTGGCGCGTTTAATTACAGAATGGAAGCTAAGGATGGTTCAGATGGCTTTAATTTTATGGGCACTTACGATCAAATCATACCGAATCAGTCAGTGAAATATCATTTAACCGATAAACGTAAAGTAGAAGTTATCTTTAAGCCCACTAAGAACTCTTGTATGATTATCATGCATGTTGATGCCGAAAGTGTCTTTCCTTTGGAACAACAAAAATCTGGTTGGCAAGCAATTTTAAATAACTTTAAAAAATATGCAGAACAATATAAGGAATCTCGCTAAATGCGAGATTTTTTATTTTTATACCATTATTTTATTTATAGATGTAAACGGTTGCAATTTGGAGTTAATCATAGTAGAATAAGAATATAGTCGAAACGTTTCAAGTGAGGTATGGTGCGTGTTAAAAAAAAATCAATTACTTGTAGAGGATATACAAAAAAGAGCCTATAATTTATTAGTGGACCTAACAAACTATAACGAAAATGACAAAGGATATGGTTTAACTTTAGATCACAATATGAAACCGAATGTTGCTAGTATTGCTGCAACAGGCTTTGTTTTATCCGGTTATATTATAGGTGTTAAGTATGGTTACATATCATATGATAAGGCTAAAAAAATAGTGACTAAAACACTTGAAACCTTAGCCAATAATGTAGGACATTATAAGGGTATGTTTCTACATTTTGTCGACATACACACAGCAGAAAGATTTAAGAAAAATGAATATTCAACGATTGATACTTTATTATGTATTAAAGGTGTTATGTCTGTTGAGATGTTTTTTGATGATGAAAAAATTACATCCTTATCTAGAAAGATTATTGACCGCATAGATTGGAACCATTTTGTTCATACAAAAGATGGTAAGAAGATGTTTTATATGGCCTATAACCCGGATCGAGATGGTGACTATGCAGCAGGCAAATCAGGCTTTATATTTCAATGGCATATGCTGGCAGAACAATTATTGATGTATGTGATTGCAGCTGGTTCTGGTCAATTAAATAAAAAATTAGCATTACAGTTATATGAAGGCTTTGAACGTGTTGAAGGTTCTTATCAAGGTCATAAATACTTTCACTCACCAGGAAACACTTTATTTGTATATCAATATCCACTATGTTGGTTTGATGGTAAAAACTACATAGATAAAGATGGATTTTCTTGGTTTGAAAACACTAAAAAAGCAACACTAGGACACCGTGCCTGGAACTTAAGAAATATGCATAAATTTAAGACCTTTAGTCGCTACACATTTGGGTTAACCGCATCTTCAACACCAACGGGTTATGGTGTATTTCATTGTATACCGAGTGACAGTGGTACATACCTAACCGATGGTACTGTACAGCCCAACGCTATGGTAGGTGCTTTAGTAACAAATCCTAAATATGCTTTAGAAGCTATTCGATATATGAAAAGTATAGATCACGTCTACACAGAGTATGGATTTGTAGATGGATATAACTTTGAAAAAACCCAACCATGGTATTCCAACAGGTATATTACAATTGATAAGGGGCTTGAACTTTTAATGTGTAATCATTATTTATCAAAAGATGTTGTAGATGCATTTATGAGGCATTCATATGTACAAAAAGGTATGGAGGTGCTTGAGTGGAAAAAAATATAACGTGGTGGAAAAAAGTTTTAGTCTATCAAATATATCCTTTATCCTTTAAAGATAATAATGGTGATGGAATTGGTGATATTCAAGGCATTATATCAAAACTGGACTATTTAAAGAATTACGGTGTGGATGTTATATGGTTATCTCCTGTATATGCATCACCTATGGATGATAATGGTTATGATATAAGCAATTATCAAGAAGTGAATCCTATCTTTGGTACAAATAAAGACCTTGACGAACTGATTGAACACATACATGAACGGGGTATGAAAATCATTATGGATTTAGTAGTCAACCATACATCTGATATGCATCATTGGTTTTTAGATGCAAAATCATCAAAAGATGCTAAATACAGAGACTACTATATTTGGCAAGATGAACCGAAACCAGAAATACATTCAATTTTCTCTGGACCAGCGTGGACATATGATGAAAAAACTGATCAGTATTATTTTCATTTGTTTTCCAAAAGACAACCCGATTTAAATTGGCAAAACCCCAAACTAAGACAAGATATTTATCAGATGATGAACTATTGGTTAGATAAAGGAATTGATGGGTTTAGAATGGATGTTATTGAACTTATTGGTAAAGATGTTTCTAAGGGTTTATTAGGCGACGGTCCTTACTTAGAAACATACCTTGAAGAAATGTATGAAACTTGTTTTAAGGGTCGCGATATTATGAATGTTGGTGAAATGGGTGGAATTAGTGTGAGTAGAGCTCAAGCACTTACAAGTAATCCTAAGTTGGGACTTCATATGACGTTTCAGTTTAGCCATTTAGGTATAGATGAAGTACCCAGAAAGGGTAAATGGGCACTTAAAGATTATGAGCCTTTAAAACTTAAAGAAATACTGATTAAAAATAATGAGATTTTTAAAGAAAGTGGTTGGCAAGCATTATTCTTATCAAATCACGATCAACCAAGACAAGTTTCTAGATTCGGCAGTGAAAAACATCGCATCGCTTCTGCTCAAATGTTATTTACAATGCTTTATTTACAACGTGGTACACCCTATGTTTATATGGGTGAAGAAATTGGTATGACGGGTATTCGCTTTGATGACATTAAAAAATACAAAGACATTGAAACAATCAACTATTATAACGATGCCTTAAGCCAAGGTCTTGATGAAAAGCAAGTCATGCAATCTATCTATAAAAAAAGTAGAGATAATAGTAGAACACCATTTCAATGGTCAAATAAACCATATGCCGGTTTTAGTGCGAAAACGCCTTGGTTAAGTGTTAATCCTAATTATAAAGAAGTCAATTTAGAAAATGACTTAAGTGATCCAAATGGCGTTTATCACTACACTAAAAACCTATTTGAAGTTAGAAAAAAATATGATGCTTTCCATGAGGGTAGTTTTAAACCGATAGACCCAAAAGACCCGAATACATTTATTTATTTAAGAGAAAATGAAAAGCATAGTATATTAGTTATCACAAATTTAACGGCGCATGAGGTCACAACTAATTTAGAAGAATTTAAAGATTATGAACTACTGTTGGAAAACAATCCAACCTTATTAGATAAAGGTACAGTGTTAAAACCATATCATGCAGCAGTCTATATAAAGGAGTTTAGAAGATGACAATTAAAGATGTTGCTAAAAGGGCAGGCGTTTCCATATCGACTGCATCTTATGCATTAAATAATAAGCCGAATGTGCACCCTAAAACAAGAGCAAAGGTATTAAAAGCGGCAGAAGAACTCAATTACTTTCCTAATGCACACGCTAAAAATTTAAAATCTAGAAAAAGTGATAATATTGGTGTGTTTATTTATGGATTTAGTGGACCGATCTTTTCTGACCTTTTAGAAGGTATGAATTTAGAACTACAAAAAAGAAAGTATAACATTATTGTATCCAGTGGCGAATCATCCAACGTGATGTTAAGAGAACGTAGTGTGGATGCTGCAATTATATTTGATAATAATATTTCTGATGAAGAAATTAAACGGTTTGCTGCTAGACAGCCAATTGTTGTATTAGACCGACAATTAGAAGGTAAAAACATATATCATTCGATGATTGAAAATGAAAAAATGGTATACGAATTTATGCATCAAATACTAAAGGAAAAGGGATTTAAAAAGTTAGCATATCTTTCTGGACCAGAAGATTCATTTAATAGCCGTGAACGCTACAAGGGCTTTAAAAAGGCGTTAAAGGACTTTGGTATTAAAGATTATCAATACATTCAAGGTGACTTTACTATTGATAAAGGCTATGAAGTAGGAAAGAAGTTATTTGAAGAAAATAATCTACCGGAATTTATATATTGTGCTAACGATGAAATGGCTGTTGGTATTGTTAAGGCATTAAACGAATTAGGTGTTTTAATACCTAAGGAAGTAGCAGTCGCAGGATTTGATGGTATTGCATTAACCGAATATATTACACCAAGGGTCTCTACAATTGCCATTGATCATTTTGAGTGGGGACGTCAAATTGCTGGTTTCTTATATCGTATATTAAATAATATTAATGTTTACCCACTCACTAATCCTGATGCCAAGATCCTCATGAAAGAGAGTGTGTAGTATGGACTTAGAAAAATTACTTCATAGCTTAACTTTAGAAGAAAAAATCGGACAACTCGTTATGATTCCACCGTTTTTCTTTATTAAAAATAGTGATACAGAAATTGCAGGACCATTATCTGAATTAGGTATTACCGAACAAGAGGTTTTTCAAACAGGTAGTGTTTTGGGTATTGGCAATGCTGAAGAAATGATTCAAGTTCAAACAATGTACTTAGAAAAAAGCAGGCATAAAATACCACTGATATTTATGGCAGATATTATCCATGGTTATGAAACAATTTTTCCGGTACCCCTGGCATTGGCTGCAAGCTTTGATGATAAAGTCGTTTATGATGCAGCAAGAATTTCAGCAACCGAAGCATCTACTGCAGGTATTCATGTAACGTTTGCGCCGATGCTTGATTTAGTAAGAGATCCGCGTTGGGGCCGTGTTGTTGAATCTTTTGGAGAGGATCCATATCTTTCTACACGTTTTGCTAAACTTCAAGTTGAAGGTTATCAAAATGGTGATATTAGCAAAAGTGGCCATATTGCATCATGTTTAAAACACTTTGTAGGATATGGTTTATCTGAGGCAGGTCGAGACTATAACACAGTGGATATATCAAGAATTAATCTATATGAAAACTATTTAAAAGCTTTTAAAGGCGGTATTGATGCTGGGGCTAAAATGGTGATGACCGCCTTTAATGTCTTTGAAGGTATCCCTGCAACAACCAATCAATATTTATTAAAAGATGTACTAAGAAATGATTTAGGTTTTGATGGGGTTATCATTAGTGACTATGCAAGTTTAAAAGAAGTTATTGCTCATGGTGTAGCAGAAGATGGATACGATGCAGCTGTTCAAGGTATTGATGCAGGACTACATATTGAAATGGCAACTGCTCAATATATTAAACATCTTAAAGATGCAGTTAAACGTGGCGATGTTAAAGAAGCAGACATTGATTTACTTGTTATGGATGTTTTAAAACTTAAAAAAGAAGCGGGTCTTTTTGAAAACCCATTTAAAGGTGCAAGCTTAGATTTAGAAAAAGATTTAGTGCGTGCACCAAAACATGTCAAGCGTGCTCAAGAAGCAGCCGAAAGCTCGATTGTCATGCTTAAAAACAACGGGACATTTCCAATCCATGGTCAACCTAAAATTGCTTTAATAGGGCGTTATGCGAACAACCCACATTTAAATGGTCCATGGAGTTGGCACGGTTCTAAACATCAAAACGAAACACTTTATGAAGTATTTAAAAAAGATATGAACATTACATATATGCATGATGGTATGGATGTGGATCTGCGCATATTAAAACAAGCAGATATTATTTTAATTGCTGCTGGTGAAAATGAAAAAGACTCTGGTGAAGCACACTCAAAAACAAGCATTAAACTACCTTACGGACAAGCATCTTGGATTCAAGACATCAAAAGAAAAACCAATAAACCAATTGGATTAATACTATTTAATGGTCGACCACTAGATTTAAGCGATGTAGTGGATGAAGTAGATGCAATCTTTGAATGTTTCTTTCCGGGTACCAAGGGTGCTAAGGCAATATCCAATATCTTACTCGGTAAGGTCAACCCATCTGGAAAACTACCAATGACGTTTCCACGTGATGTGGGACAAATTCCAATCTACTATAATCATTTAAGTACCGGTAGACCATACCATGTTGGTGGGGAGTACACATCATTTTATCTAGATATGGATAATAGTCCTTTATTCCCATTTGGTTATGGACTTAGTTATAGTAAATTTAAATTTGAAAACTTTAAGTTATCAAAAGATACGATAACGCTTCATGAAACACTTAAAGTGAGTGTTGATGTGACCAACGAATCTCATGTTCCTGGATATGAAGTTGTTCAACTCTATTTAAAAGATCATGTGGCAACTGTAGCAAGACCAACAAAATCACTCATTGAGTTTAAAAAGATATGGATTGAACCAAATGAAACAGTCAACGTTTCATTTGAACTTACCAAAGAAGATTTAAGTTATATCGGTAGTAACTTAAAACCTCGTGTTGACAATGGTGACTTTAGTTTAATGGTTGGACCAAACTCAAACGATTTAATACAGTTAAAATTTAAATTAAAAACAAAGGAGGAGACGTCATGAAAGTTTCATCTTCGTTAAAAAAACAATTATTAAAAACAAATAAATTAACATTTGAGTTATTAGAGTCTGGTGATATTTATAAAATATCTTATGATGATTATCAGATCAATTTATTAAATGGTAATTTATTAGATGGACAGACAGCTAATATCTATCTAAGAATTAAAGATAGCAAACCTTATCAATATCTACCGCTTATTGGTATTAAAGCCAATAGTCGTTTTAAACTAGAAAAAAATAAGGCAATATACCAAGGAAAAGTCTTTGATATGCGCTATCAAGTAACACTTACCGTCTTAAATGACCGTTGGTATTATGATGTTTTAGTCGAACCTTCTAAAACCATAAATACTTATGATTTGGTATATGGACAAGATGTTGGTATTGCTCATACTGGAAGTATTATGTCTAGTGAAGCTTATACCGCACAATATACAGACCACTCTGTTTATACAGGTGATTTTGGTTATGCCATACAAAGTCGACAAAATCAAGGCGACCCACAATTTTTACAACTAGGTGGTTTAGGTCAAATTACAAACTATGCAACAGACGGCTTTCAAGTATTTGGCCGCACTTATAAAGTTGATACTAAAATGGTAGGTTTAGAAGATGATTTAGTGAATCAAAAATATCAATATGAGTTTCCATACCTATCACTTCAAAGTGAAAACTTAAGCGGTAATAAACAAAATGTATTTACATTCTATGGTTATTATGAACCTTCAAGACCAGAGATTTTAAGACAGATGCTAAAGGTTCAACATAACCATCAAGCAGTTTATAAATTTATTGATTTTGAATCCAATAAATTTCAAGGGTTCGCTTATGATGTATTACAACCAGCACCTTTACCTAAAAAATATATTCAACAAAACTATAAAAATAGACGCCATCTAGAAAAAGATGAAAAGGGTGATATCTTATCATTTTTCACAGACAATCACGTACATGTGGTAACTAGGAAAAAAGAAAGTTTGGTTGAACGTCAACATGGACATTTATTAATTAGTGGTGATTTATTAGCAGGTGAGGATAAGACGTTTGCATCGACTAATTGGATGTATGGTGTCTTTTCGAGTCACGTTGTTTTAGGTAATACCAACATTCAAAAACTAACAGGAGATGTTAGAAACCCTTTAAACATACATCGTATTTCTGGATTAAGAATGTTTGTTGAAATGGCTGGACGCTATCAATTACTTGCTACACCTAATCTATATGAAATGGGTGTGAACTATGCACGTTGGATCTATCAATTAGAAGATGATCAAATCATTGTCACTGCCCATGTTAAGTTAAAAGATTATGTACACCGCGTAAGCTTTAAGTCGTTAACTGGTAAAACATATAACGTGATTGCCATGAATCAATTGGTATTTGGTGATCATGAATACCAGCGCGATTTTAACATAGCAATTGACGGTCAAGAGGCTATATTGACTGCAGATAACAATGCTTTTGTTAAAGAAAAATATCCAAACTTAAAATATAAGTTTGTTGTATCAGATGGCATCACATTTGGTAAAGATGATGTTTTATTTGGTGAAGAAAAAGGACATGGTATTTTATCATTTAAAGTTGATAATAAAGAAAGTTTTACCATTGATATCGTTGCAACATATGATGAATTTAAAGCATACCAATTAGATTTAAAAATAGACCAACAAGCATACAAATCATTTATAAATAATTTGACAGGCTATCAATTCAAACATCGAAAACAACAAAAACCACTGAATCAATTAGAAGATACCCTTTATTGGTATACACATAATGCGCTTGTCCACTATGCAAGCCCACATGGATTAGAACAAGCCAATGGTGCAGCATGGGGTACACGTGATGTACTGCAAGGACCGGTAGAGTTGTTTTTTGCAGCCAACAGACTTGATTTAATTAGAGATATTATCTTAAAAGTGTTTTCAAGACAATTTAGTGAAAACTATGATTTTCCACAATGGTTTATGTTTGATCAATATTATGCAATTCAAGCGCATGAATCACATGGAGATATTATTGCTTGGCCACTTAAAGTTTTAGCAGATTATTTAGCTGCAACCGAAGACTTAAGTATATTGGATGAAAAAGTGCCATTTATGTCGATGACAAAAAATGTTTGGGAAAATCATGATGCCACATTAAAGCAACACGTAGAAAAAACATTAAATGCTATCCAAAATTCATTTGTTAAAGGGACAAGCCTACCAGCTTATGGTGGTGGTGATTGGGATGATACGCTACAACCAGCCAATCAAAAATTAACTGATCATATGGTCTCGGGTTGGACACCAATTTTACTTTATCAAGGGTTAGACGGTTTAAGTAAAGCATTAGAAGGTACACCATTAGGTATACGTGCAAATACATTAAAGACCCGCATCAAAAATGATTATGAAAAACATATGATGGCGGATGATGTACCAGCAGGCTTTGTTGTGTTTGAAAAAGATCATGTCGATTATTTACTACATCCACGTGATAAAAACACCGGTTTAAAATTAAGGTTACTACCATTAACGCGCAGTATTATTGCCGAGTTTATTGACAGTCATCAGGCAAATTACCATAACACGCTAATCGAACAACATTTAAAACACCCGGATGGTGTGCGTTTAATGGATACGTTTGTGACCTATAAAGGTGGCGAAAAAACATATTTCCAACGTGGTGAAACAGCTGCCAATGTTGGCCGTGAAATAGGTATTTTATATGTGCATGCACATATTAGATATATAGAAGCGATGGCAAAACTAGGCCGTGCAGATGAAGCATTTGAAGCGTTGTTTACAATCAATCCGATTTTAATTAAAAATCATGTTAAAAATGCAGGACTTAGACAAGCAAACACTTATTTTTCTTCATCAGATGCCGCTTTCTTAGATCGTTATGAAGCAAAAGAAAACTTTAATTTAGTCAAATCAGGACAAGTTGAAGTCAAAGCTGGTTGGAGACTATATTCATCGGGACCAGGTATATATATTCATCAAATGATTAGTCATGTATTTGGCATTCGTTATACACACAATCGTTTAATACTAGATCCGGTCTTACCAGATAAATTAAAAGGTGTAGAAGTTTTAGTTAGACAATTTAATAAAAACATTCGTATTAAATACAGCTATAAAGACCATGTAAGTGGCGTAAAAATTAATGGTAAACTACGTCCTGGGTTTGTTAGAAAACTTGCAAATAATATCTATAGACCGGGTGGTGTAGAAATCTATCTTACTGCATTTGACAACTTAGGAGAAAACATTTTAATTGAATTAATATAATTAAAATTTCATCAAACAAAATTAAATAACTTGAATAATGTAAGCGGATACAATATAATTAAAGTATAAAAAAACATGACAATGTCATCAAACAAAATTATCAACGCTTAAAATAAGCGTTAAAAATGTCTAAAGAATCGAAACGTTTCGTAATTTATAATTCGAAGGAGGCGCGAAATGAGAAAAATATTTACATTAAGCATTATAAGTTTCTTATCTTTACTACTGGTTGCCTGTGGTCAAAAAGATGACCGTCCTGTCATAACATATGCAGGTTGGAATTTAGGTACTGTAGAACAAAATAACATTGAAAGACAAATGATACAAGCATTTCAGCAAATGCATCCTGAAGTAAAAATAGAAGTTATTCCAAGACCAATTCAAATTAATGAAGATGGTACTGAAACAGATATTGGATGGTTTGACTTTTTCTCAACAAGAGCATCCACTGGAACATTACCAGATGTATACCAAGTTGCAGATATCACGACATGGATTATTCAAGGATGGTTAGATGATGTATCTGATCTGGTTGAAAATGATCCAGACTTTGCTTTAGTACCAGATGATATTGCAAATGATGCTAGATATGACGAGTTTTTATTCGCATTACCACAAGCAATGTACTACTATGGATTCTTTATTAATCGTACAGTGTATGAAAATATGAATAATAGTGTTGACATTGAATATGGTATTACATTAGACGACTTACTTTCAGCAGCAAAATCAAATTCCTATTATGATTTTGCAGGTGAAGGTTTAGGTGTTGCAGGTATCGATGGCATAAACACTTTTATTGAGTGGTTGCCAGCACAATTTAATGATGAACTTGATTGGTTTACATTTAATGAATCTACTGGGTATCATTTAAATTCTGTAGCATTTGAAAATGCGTTAACACGTCAAAAGAGTTTATTAAACAACTTACCAGCAAACAAATATATTTTAAACAACTTAGACGATGATGAAAGAAGTGCTCAATACGGCATATCCGATCCATGGTCTGTTGGTAAACAATCAATTAAATGGGCAGCAAGTTATAATATGCGTGACTGGGTGTCCTTTACAAAAGATGAAACACATGCACTATATGGTCATGATATTGATTTTATAGGTACCCCAAGTGTTGATGGTACCCATAAAATACCAGTTATCATGGACCATGTTGGTATTGCACGTGGAACTAAAAACAGACAAATAGCTTATGAGTTAGCAAAATGGATGAGCTTTGGTGTGGATGGTTTTAAAAAACGTATTGAAATTACTAAAGAAAATCCAGTCTCAGGGGCGATAAACTTTGCACCATTTACCCAAGATGAAGATTTAATTGATGCATATTTTGAACTTTATCCAAATATGACAGAGTTTAGAAAGATTGTTGAGACACATCAATACTTTATTAGAGAATCACTATGGAAAACAACACCGGGATATTGGAATTCAAGAGCTAATGGTGCATATGATGAATCCAATAATATGGGTGAAGTGATCAATGGTATTATTGAAGGAACAATCGCGTATCAAGATGTAAAAGACAATTTAAATACACGCGCTAACTTCCACTGGAATCAAGCTAAAGCACAATTTGAAGAGGCGATCATAGCTTATCGTAATCAACAATCAAGCACTGAATAATTATGAAAAAGCTACTTATCGTTATATTAACTTTATGTAGTGGTATGCTCTTAATACCTGATGCGAAAGCTCAGGTTTTTGAGCATGCTCAAACAACAACAAACGAAAGTGTTATCGCAAATTCATATAAAGATGTTTTAAAGACTTGGCAAGATGAAGGTTATCGCGATGATATTGAATTTCATGAAGTGATTGCACCTTCATCATTTAGTTTTGATGTTGAAGCTGGTAGTTTAGTTCTTGATGCTACGTATGAAAACTTTTTAGAAGATAATGACTTTATGGATATAAGCAATGGGGAAGTTTTTGAGTTTAACAACTTAAGTGATGAACTACAAACAATTAAGGCAACTGTTAATGTTGAACAAGCAGGTTTGTATAAAATAGGGTTTGATTATTTTGCTCAAAACGAAACAATAAGCCAAATCGAAGTCGAAGTTAAAGTCAATGATAAACTACCATATTATGAAGCATCACAGGTTGTCATACCGTCGTTATTTACAACACCCTCTACATTTACTCAGGATCGTTATGGTAATGATATTATGCCAATGTCAAGCCATTTAAGAAGATGGCAACAAATCTTTATTCGTGATGCTTCTAGATTATATGAACAGGGTCTTTTATTTCAACTAAATGCTGGAGCAAATGATATTGAAATCACTAGACGTAGTGGGTATTTTAAACTTGGTCAAATTTATGTTGAAAACTTTCAAACATATATAGACTATGAAACGTATCTCAATTCATATGATGGGCCATATATCACTGATACTCAATTTGAAATAGAAGCAGAAAATGTCGCTTACAAAAATGATGTGTCTATTCGTTATACAACAGATAGAAACCCAACCAATAGGCCGTTTGCTTTAATAGAAGCAAGACTCAATGTTTTAGATGGTGGCACATTTAAAAAATCAGGTCAAACAATTTTTTATGATCTAGATGTACCTAAAACAGGGTTTTACCAAATTACATTAAAAGCTTTAATGACCAAAGAGCATACGAAAGTATTTAGAACTTTAACCATTGATGGTAAAGTACCATTTGATGAAGCACAACGTATTGGTATACCAACAATGGGTTGGAAAAACTATACTTTAAATATCGATGGACAACCTTTATGGTTTTACTTAACACAGGGACATCATACTTTAGGTTTTGAAGTCAATAGTGCACCATATAGAGAAATATATCATCGTGTTAATGATGTCATGCGTGGTGTCAATGACATATCTATTGATATTAAAAAATTAACTGGTAACCAAGTCGATGAATCAAGAGATTGGGTCATTTCAGATTATATGCCTAATTTAGCAAGGGATTTAACACACTATGGAGATTTGATAAAGGCAAGTTATGATGAATTTAAACAAATCTCTGGTGCCAAAAAAGATGCAGATATTGCAAGTGGCTTAAAAGCTACTTATGGTTGGTTATATGATCTTGCCAAAAATCCAAATGATGTACCAAAAAATATTGATAGACTCACTGGTGCAACGACTTCTGTATTACAAAGATTAGGGATTGTCTTACCATTAATTATTGATGCACCACTTACAATTGAAAAGTTTTATGTACATGGTGAAGATGCTAAGTTTAGTCGTGCAAATCCGGGATTTTTTGAAAATATATGGTATGAAATCAGAAGATTTTTTGCAAGCTTTTTTTCAACACAATATCAAATATCTTCAGATAATGAAGCACTGACTATTTGGGTAAATCGTAGTAGACAATATGTCAACTTAATGCAACAACTTGTCGATGATCAATTCACCACACAAACCGGTATGCGTGTTGATATATCGATTATGCCGAATGAAGATAAATTAATACTTGCTACATCCAGTAACTCGCAGCCGGATCTTGCATTAGGTGTTGCAGGTTGGCGCCCGTATGATTTTGCAATTAGAAATGCATTAGTAGATTTATCCACATTAGATGGTTTTGATGAAGTCACTAAACGATTTAAACCAGGTGCATTTATGCAACTTATTTATCAAGAAGGTGTTTATGGTTTACCAGAAACACAAAACTTTAATATTTTATTTTATCGTAGAGATATTTTAGAATCACTACAATTAGATGTACCAGATACATGGACAGATGTACTGGATATGTTACCGGAACTACAACGTTTTGGTATGAACTTTTACTCGATGTTGTCATCAGCAACCGCCTTTAAGGCATTTTCTACAACAATGCCATTTATTATGCAACATGGTGGATCTATTTATGGTCCAGGTGCTTTAACTGCAAATTTAGATAGTGAAGAAGTAATTCAAGCAATGACTTTAATGAGTGATTTATTTACTGTTTATGCATTACCGCTTGAAGTTGGTAGTTTTTATAACCAATTTAGATACGGAAATATTCCGGTTGGTATTGGTGACTTTGGCATGTATATTCAACTATTACATGCGGCACCAGAAATTGCAGGACTTTGGAATATTGCACCACTACCTGGTATTTTACAAGATGGTGTTGTAGATAGAAGTTATGATGGTGCATCAACTTCAGCAATGATCTTTAAAAATTCAAATAAAGTTGATGAAGCATGGCAATTTTTAAAATGGTGGATGCAAAAAGATATTCAACTTGCATATGCAGAAAACTTAATGGCATCCTTTGGTCCAGAATATATGTGGAACACTGCTAATGTTGAAGCATTTGCTGGTATGAGTATTCAAAGAGAGCATAAAGAAGTCTTTTTAGAACAATGGAATTGGGTATTAGATACCGCCAAAACACCAGCAAGTTATATGCTAGAGCGTGAAATATCAAACGCTTGGAACAAAATAGTTTATGATGGTGTCAATGTTAGAACTGCAATGGAAGATGCGATGGTGGTTGTTAACAAGGAAATTGATCGTAAGATGTTGGAGTTTGGTTTTATTAATAGTCAAGGTGACATCTTAAGGCCTTATATCTTGCCTACTAAAGATAATTTAGATGAGTGGGTGATAAGCGATGACTAAAACAACTAAAGAAATAAAATTACCTAAAAAAGTTAGACAAGAAGCAGTTGGTATTGGCTTTATCTTGCCATATGCTTTAGCTTTTTTAACCTTTATTACTGTACCTGTAATTATGGGTATGCTTTTATCACTGACTTACTTTAATTTACTTGAAGCGCCACGATTTGTCTTCTTAAGTAATTATGTCAACCTATTTACTGCAGATGATGTGTTTATGCAAAAGGTTATTCCAAATACAGTGCAGTTTGCTGTATTTGTAGGACCAATTGGTTATATGCTCGGTTTTTTCCTTGCATGGTTACTTGCACAAATACCACATAAAGCTAGAACTATATTAGCACTCATTATATATTCACCATCAATGACAGCTGGTGTTGCTATGAGTGTGATGTGGCGTATCATATTTTCAGGCGATGAATCTGGTTATTTAAATGCCATACTCTTACAATTGAATTTGATTGAAACACCAATTCAGTGGTTAACGAATCCACAATATCTCATGGGTGTTATGATTGTTGTTACCTTATGGTCATCTATGGGTATCGGCTTTTTGGCGATGTTAGCAGGGGTTTTAAATATCAACCAAGAACTTTATGAGGCTGCAGCGATTGATGGTATGAATAGTAAACTACAAGAAATATTTTATATTACAATTCCATCAATGAAACCTCAGATGTTATTTGGGGCTGTGATGAGCTTGGTATCTACCTTTAATGCCGGCTCTATTGGTGTACAACTTTCTGGTCAAAACCCAACCCCACAAAATGCAGGACAACTCATTGTGACACATATTGATGATTATGGTTTCATACGTTTTGATATGGGTTATGCAGCAGCAATATCTGTTATATTACTGATCATGGTTTTATTATTTAATTTTGCTGCACACAAACTATTTGGGGAGCGTGATTGATATGGCAAACTTCCAAAGTACAAGAATTAATCCCAAAAATTATCACCGTTCTCAAATAAAGTTTTTCTTGATTTTGATTCCGGTGGCTATATTTATGGCATTACCAATTTTATATATTTTCTCAACAGCTTTTAAACCGATTAATGAATTATTTGCTTGGCCACCAAGATTCTTTGTTGTGGAACCAACCTTTAAAAACTTTGAAACATTATTTAAAGAAACATCAACTACCGGTGTGCCAATGACAAGATATTTATTTAATTCGATTGTGATCTCAGTCATTGTCGTATTTACAAGTATCTTTGTATCATCTTTAGCAGGTTATGCTTTATCTAAATTAAAGTTTAAATTAAAAAAACCGCTCTTAGCATTAAATAATATTGCAATTATGTTTGTTGGTGCCAGTGTTGTGATACCAAGATATTTAGTGATTGAATCTTTAGGGCTAGTCGATAACTTCTTAGTACATATTATTCCAGGCCTTGCAATTCCTGTTGGATTATTTTTAATTAAACAATTTATTGATCAAATACCTGATGAACTGATAGAAGCAGCTAAAATTGATGGTGCCAATGAGTTTGATATTTATGTAAAAATTATTTTACCGTTAATTAAACCAGCACTTGCAACGATTGCTATCGTCTCATTTCAAGGTGTTTGGAACAATACAGAAACATCAACGCTTTATATTCATAATGAAACGATGAAAACCTTCGCCTTTTATATGTCCACCTTGACCACACAGGCCAATGCTGTTGCTGGGCAAGGTATGGCAGCAGCTGCCAGTTTAATTATGTTTATTCCAAACCTAGTTATATTTATATTCTTACAGAAAAATGTCATGGATACCATGGCGCATTCTGGTATGAAGTAGGTGGTTATGATGAAAAAAATATGGATATTAGTAACAACAGTTATACTCCTGTTATCTACCATCATCTTTATACTGCCTAAAACACATAGTGTGGTTGTAAGTTCTGCACCTTATGAAACATATACAATTGGTCCAGAAGGCGATTTAGTCCAAACCCAAACAGCCTATGAACCAGCAGGTATTCTATCATTTAACGATACATTACTAAACCCTGATGATATGTTCATTAAAGATGATTTAATCTATATTGCAGATACTGGTAACAAGCGTATTGTAAGAATTGATTTAGATGGAAACATCGAGGTATTAATTACCAACTTAGGTGAACCAACGGGCGTCCATGTCGATGATAATAACTATATTTATGTTGCTGATCGTGGCCTTAGAGTTGTTCAAATTTATGATGATAACTTAAACTTATTAAATAATATTGATCGACCGAGTGAACCTATATTTGGATTAAATGCACCCTTTGTTCCTCTAAAAGTTTCAAGTGGACCACGTGGTGTTATTTATGTGACCGGAGAAGGTTCAGTATCTGGTGTGATGCAGTTTAATCGATATGGTGAGTTTTTAGGATATCTTGCAACCAATCCGACCAATAAATCATTTTATAGACAAATCTTAGAATTCTTTAATCAAGACTTAGCACCCATTACACCAGTGTCACCACATAATTTAGCGATTGATGAAAAAGGTTCTATTTTTACGACATCTAAAACAAGCATGATGCCTGTTAAAAAATATAATATTGCATCAAGAATTGTCCTTAGTCCAGATTATTATGGAAAAACTTTTCCAAGTGCAGTCTTTGTCAATGACTTTGGCAATATTTATGTCGTATCAGAAAATGGTTTAATTCATGAATATGATACAACCGGTAACTTATTATTTGTTTTTGGTGAAGAAGATGCAACCAATGAAATACTTGGTGTGTTTAGTGGTGCTCAAGATATTGTTGTCGATTCAAACTACAACATAATTATTTTAGATCGCGGCCGCGGACAACTACAATTACTTGAACGTAGCGAGTTTACTGCCAGGGTTCACGATGGTCTTCGATCACTGAATCAAGGATTATATAATGTTGCTGAGTGGGAAGATATTTTACGTATGAACTCTGTGTTTGCACTAGCAAACTCAGTCATCGCTCGTACTTATTACCGTACTGCAGATTATGAAACTGCACTTGATTATTATATGATTGCACAAGATAGAGCAGGGTATTCTGATGCCTTTTGGCAAGTAAGAAACAATTTCCTTCAACAATACTTAGGGATGTTTTTATCTATTGGCTTAGCATTAGGATTCCTATACTTTGTTTTAAAAGCGCTCGATAAAAAGTATGCAATTTATCAACCACTTAGAAAAACGCAAGCGAAGTTAGATGAAGTAAAAATTATTAGAGAGCTTAAACTTGGTATGCAAGTGTTTAGGCATCCAGTAGATACATTCCATGTCATTAAACATGAGAAAAAAGCATCGGTTAAAAGTGCGTTCATATTATATGGATTGTACGTCATTATTAATATTGCAGCAGTATTGTTTACAGGATTCTTATTTAATCAAGTAGATTTAGAATCTTACAATGTACTTACAAGTTTTATTAGTAGCTTTGGGATATTAATGTTATTTGTATTTTCAAACTACTTAATTTCCACATTATCCAATGGTGAAGGATGGTTTAAGGATGTATTTATAGGTACAGCCTATGCCTTAATGCCTTATATCATATTAACGGTTCCGTTAATATTATTAAGCCATGTATTTACATTAAATGAAGTTTTTATCTATCAATCTATTTTAGTATTTAAAGATGCGTGGATGTATATATTAATACTTATTATGGTTTTAGAAATACACAATTATAGTATTAAAGAACTCATTAAAAATATTTTATTAACCATCTTTACGATGGCAGTCATTATAGCCATCTTGTTACTCATATATTTATTAGTCAATCAAATGTATGATTACATATCAAGTATCATCAAGGAGGTGAGCAATCGTGTTTTCTAGACGTAAACTATTTATTGTTACATTAACATTACTTTTGATAACGATGGTATCAGTGAGTTTTGCATATGTAAATCAAGTGCCACCTTTAAGTGATACGGTAGAAGTTACATCAATACCTCCGGTTAGATCGACGCTTTTATCAAATCGTTATACACAACAAGATGATTTAACAATTGTGGATCAAAATCCTTATGTATCTTTAGATGGTCACGAATATTTGGGTACGGATCTACAAAGTAACGTATCACTTTATGTGCATCCTGAAAACTTAAGCTTGAGAGTCATAAATGAGACAACAGGATTTGTTTGGGGTTCTAACATGAACCACGATTATTTAGATCCAGACGATCCATTATATGATCCAAATAACCCACAAACGAATATTGCACAAGAGAATAGTCCAGTATCTATTTCATACTATAATACAAACCAAATACAACTCGTACGCCAAAATGAATATTTTATGGATGGCGCTTTTAGAGGTTCATTTAATCGCACAGATTATGATGATAAAGTTGGGTTTATCGCACGTATGAAAATGCCTAGAACCGGTATTGAATTTGACTTAGATGTTTATTTAGATGAAGAAGGATTACATGTTAAAGTACCTTATGAATCGGTGAAAGATAACGGAAACTTCTTAATCTCTACGATAACAATATATAGAAACTTTGGCTTTACCGTTAAAGATACAATGCCGGGTTATGTCTTTGTACCTGATGGTATTGGTGCACTCATTCGTTATGATGGGGCCATGACTAAAAACTTTAGTAAAAGATTTTATGGACCGGATTTAACACTTGCTAGACCGGATATTGAAAGGTACTTAACGGCAGGTGTTTATGGTACTGTACAAGGTATAAATCAAAATGCCATGTTAACCATTGTTGCATCTGGTGCTGCCAATGCAACACTAACTTATCAATCTCAAAATCCTAATGTAATTTTTAACAAGTTGTATACAACATTTGAATATCGTGATAAGTATGTTCAAAGACTCAATCAAGCTGGTACATCGACAGTTGAGCTTGTACAAACGTATAAAAATAAGTTTGATATACATTTTATACATAAGTTTTTAGATGGTGATGATGCTAATTATGTCGGTTTTGCTAGAAGTTATCGTGATTACTTAACGAAAAAAGGTGTGAACATATCTAGTATGCCTACAATGGATAACATACCATTACATTTAGATGTTTTGGCACTAGAAAATAAAGCCACCTGGTTTGGAAGACAAACCGTTAAAATGACATCCGCAACCGATATTGCAGCGATGGTTCAAAACTTAAACGATGCAGGTATAGAAGATATTTATGCAACAATTCATGGGTGGCAAAAGGGTGGGTTATCTCAAACAAGTCCTAATTTTGGACGTATAGATAGCGCGTTTGGTTCAGTAGGTGTATTAGATTTGCCTAATTTAAATGTATTTTATGCAACAACCCCGACACTTGGTTATGTCGGCGGTGGTGGTTATAGAGGTTCAGATGTTGTTCAAAATCAAGGTAGTGAATTAATTGCCTTATATAATTATTATTTATTGAATGTAGAACGTGGGTTAGATATTTTAGAATCAAACTATGCAAAGATTTTAAAGAAAGATATGATCAACATCAGTTTAGAGTCGATGGATCTTTTATATAGTGATCATGATCAATTGATGAGTCGATCAGAAGCTATTCATATCTTACAATCATATTTAAATGTTGCTGATAAAACGATGGTCAGTCACCCATTTGATTATTTATTTGGGGCAGATGTCATTAAAGAAATAGAACTTTACTCTTCTCAAAGAATTGGCTTTACAGATACGGTACCATTTTTAACACTCATGTTAAGTGGACAAAAGTTAGTTTTTGGTCGAAGCGCAAACTTCTTTGCTAATACACAAAATGAACTATTAAGAATGATTGATTATCAAGTATACCCTAACTTTTATATGACTAATAAATCGGCAGGGTTACTTCAAAATACCGATTCAAGTTTTATATTTACTTCTAAATTTAGTGATTGGGAAGTGGAACTTAAACGTCAATATCAATATTTAAATGGTGCACTATCACATGTCATAGGTCATGAAATTGTATTACGAGAAGTATTAGAAGTAGGTCTCATACGCAATACTTATGACAATGGTGTTCAAATATATATTAACTATTCGGGTGATGATTATCATATTGGTGGAATCACCATTGAAAGACTGAGTTATGAGGTGGTCTTATGAAATGGTATGAAAAAGTACTTAAGTTTATAGGACACACCAAAAAAGGTGCACATGGTATCGATGAGCTCATTGTTTTAAATTTTATTAAAATTAAGATGACAAATAAAAAACGTGAGGCTTTTGGTGGGTACTTATTTATAGGTATATGGATTATAGGCTTTTTATGGCTTACCTTTTATCCGATTGTAATGAGTTTAATATATAGTTTTGCCAATGTAACCATTCCGGGTGGTTCTGGTATACGTATTGAGTTTATTGGTACAGCAAACTTTGTATCAATCTTAAATGATGTCGCATTCTTAGAGGCTTTACAAGGGTTTGTTATTCAATTAATCATTTATTTACCGTTAACGATTATTATCTCGATGATTATCGCTATGTTATTAAACCAAAACATACGTTTTAGAGGCTTTTTTAGATCGGTGTTTTTCTTACCAGTAATTATTGCCTCTGGACCAATTATGGCAACACTATTTGGTAGTGGTGAAAGATTAGGTATTATTTCATCAACGTTAGAAGGTGATTTACCTGCTCAACTACAAGCTTTATTACCGACAATCTTTGCTGACTTTGTCAGTAATATGTATGCACATTTAGTCAATATTTTATGGTTTTCCGGGGTTCAAATTATATTGTTTTTAGCAGGCTTACAAAAAATTAATAAAGAAATTTATGAAGCAGCTAGTATTGATGGAGCAAGCCCTTGGGAAAGTTTTTGGAAGATTACGTTACCAAGTTTAAAATCAATTATTTTAGTATCTTCAATTTATACAATTGTCATGTTATCAACATTTTCGACCAACCCTGTTCTTTATAGAATCAATGTTGTAAGACAACAATCTTTTGGTCAGGCATCAGCACTTGCATGGGCATACTTTATTGTTGTGGGTATTATTTTAGGTGGGGTGAGTTTCTTATTAACGTATGAAAAGAAAACAACCGCTAAAAAACAATTAGTGGAGGTGAAAAGATAATGGAACAAACTTATAAACCAACACTATCGCGTGTAAGAAGATTATTATTAGGTAAATATTTTTCTGATGGGCTCATCTTTAAGATTATTATTTACTTTTTACTCATTATTATTGGTTTTGTATACGTCTATCCGATTTTAATGATGACATCTTATTCTTTAATGAGTTTTGAAGATTTAATTAATCCGATGGTACATCAAGTACCATCAGGCTTTTACTTTAATAACTATATAGATGCCTTTAAAGCGCTAGATTACGTTAAAGTTTTTATGCAATCACTTGTTGTTACATTACTACCGGCACTCATTCAAACATTTGTAGCCAGTTTAATTGGATATGGATTTGCAAGATTTGAGTTTCCGCTTAAAAAAATGTGGCTTGCATTAGTGGTTATTGTCTATATGATTCCTCCTCAAGTGTATATGATACCGAGGTTCGTATTATTTAATGATCTAGGGTTGTTAAATAATGTTGGTTCAGTATTAGTTCCAGCAACCTTTGGTCAAGGTTTAAATGCATCGATATTTATACTTATCTTTTATCAATTCTATCGAATGATTCCTAAAGCATTAGATGAAGCAGCACAAATAGATGGTGCTACAAGATTGTTTATCTACTTTAAAATAGCTATTCCATTATCAATACCTTCATTTATTACATCATTCTTATTTTCATTTGTATGGCAATGGAATGAAACATATCAAACCTTTATATTTTTAGGAGATGGTTGGCAAACACTTCAAACTAGACTCGCAATTTTTGTAAGTGCTGCACAAGGAAATCAAGTCACCATTATAGAGTCTGCCCAAAATGAGGCACAAGCTATGGCCGGAAACATTTTAATTATGATACCAATGTTAATTGTCTACTTTATACTACAAAGACACTTTATTGAAGGTATTGACAAATCCGGTATTACAGGAGAATAATGATGAAAAAAATTACGATAATTTGTATGTTGACATTAACCTTGGTGCTATTGGTGGCATGTCAAAACAATCAAAATCAAACCGATGAAATTACTGCCACTGAAAAAGTAGTACTATTAGAAGAAAAAAGAAAATCCTTTAATTTCTTTTGGCAGACAGCAAACACCAATAAAGAAGATGCTGGTTATGGACTTATACCGGATAGATACCCAACCAATCCAAGTATTTCATCAATTGCATCAGTAGGTTATGGTTTGGCAGCTTATGTCATTGGCGCGGATGCTGGATGGGTCACCTATGAAGCTGCATATGAACGCACCAATTTAACGTTAGATACACTGCTTAATTTAGATAGAATTAATGGATTTTATTACCATTTTTTAAATACTAGAACGGGTGTGCGTGAATGGAATTCAGAAATATCGATTATTGACACTGGCATACTACTCATGGGTGCCATTGCAGCAGCAGAGTATTTTGAAGGTGACATCAAAGATAAAGTCATGCAAATATATGAAGATGTTGACTGGAATTGGTATTTAAATAAATCTACCAATATGTTTTATATGGGTTATAGCCCTGAAAGTGGATTTAGTGGTGCCTGGGATCATGTCTCTGAACAACTCATGCTTTATGTTTTAGCTGCTGGTGCACCAATACATTCAACATCCAATACACCATATAACACAGTATTAGATGTTCAAATGAATAACTATAAGGGTGTATATATATCAGAAAATAATCCAGAACTTTCTGTTACAACGCCATTTTATTACACCTTTAATGGATCACTTTTCCAACATCAATTCTCACATGCATTTATTGATTTTAATACATACATTGATCCTAATGGTATTAATTGGTTTGAAAATGCAAAACTAGCAACACTTGCAAACTATGCATACACACAAGACTTTAGTCATATTTATAAAACATATGGACCAAATAGTTGGGGACTATCTGCATCAGATGGGCCGGGTGAATATAATGCATACGGATCAAAACCTGCTAAAAGTCATCGCCATAATGGTACTGTAGCACCTTATGCAGCGGTGGCATCAATTAACTACACACCAAAACTAGCAGCAAGCGCTGCATTACACTACTACAACATAGAGGGACTGTTTGGTACATACGGATTTAAAGATGCTTATAATCTTGGTTTACATGATCCAAACTTAAATATTGGATTAGCAAATAAAACACCTTGGATGGCAAAAGATGTCATTGGTATTGATAAAGGTATCACGTTAGTGATGCTTGCAAACTATGATAACCAAATCATATGGAACCTAATTATGAAAAATGATGCAGTCTTGGCGGGTTTAACAATTTTAGGATTTACAAAAAACGCATAAAAACATAGAAAACAATTAAAATACTTGAAAAAGTAACCGTTTTCATATATAATATAAATGAAGCTATCGAAACGTTTCAATTTCGATAAAAACAAGCAATAACAAAAAAAAAGGACGAACGAAAAGGAGAAAAAGTAATGAAGAAAATATTCACTAGTTTCATTTTAGTGTTAGGTCTTGTCTTATTGGCAGCATGTGACCCTGCTGGCACAAAAGATACGACAAAACCAGTGATTACAGGTGCTGATCCAATTACGATTCAAGTTGGTGATGAATTTGATCCACTTGAAGGGGTTAGTGCAACAGATGATGTTGATGGTACAATTACCTTAACCTTAGCCAATGTTACAGGTACAGTAGATACGACTCAACCTGGAACATATGAATTAACTTATAAGGTAAAAGATAAGGCAGGTAATGAAGCTGTTAAAGTGCGTGTAGTTACCGTTGAAGCTGAACCAGGCGAAGAACCTTTAGCTAACTTAGTCGGCGGGGATTTTGAAAGAGAAACAATTGCCGGTGTTGATGGTTGGACAACTTGGTTTGATACATCTACTGGTTATGATGTTGAATATAACATCGTCAGTGGTGAATTAGTCATTGATATTAAAGACTCTGGTGAAGCTGATACACAATGGTGGGCTGTCCAAGTTCAATATAACAAAATTAATTTAGAAGCATTCCAATCTTATACTTTATCATTTAAAGTAAAAGCAGATGAAAAGCGTTATATGAACTATCAAATCCAAGGTGGCGGTATCCCGGGTGGTAAAGCATTTGGTGAAAACAACTTTACTGAGGTTACAACTGAATGGCAAACTGTAACAATGGACTTTTATGTTCGCGGCGATGCAACAGATGCACAACTACAATTTGCATTTGGTAACTTTGCTGCTGAAACAGGTGTTCCTGAAGAGTTTAAACGTGTTCATACTAAAGTTTACTTAGATGACGTTATTATCTTAGAAGGTCCTGAACTTGAAAATCAAGCACCAGAAATTACTGCTCAAAACTTAGTTATTAAAACTGGTACACCGACTGGATTAAAAGCTGGTATTAGTGTATTTGATGACTTTACAGATATTACTGTTGCTGATGTTACTGTAACACAAATAGAAGGTGAAACATTTGATCCTCAAAACCCTGCAAAAGGTGTTTATGTATTTGAAGTTACAGCAGAAGATGAAGAAGGTTTAGAAACTAAGGTAGAAAGAACCATTACGGTTGCTGATCCTTGGAACCGTCCAACAACATTTGCGATTACTGCAGAAGGTGGTTGGGAAGTTGCTAATGCACCTGGTTGGTTCATTAGACAAGTAGATCAAGAAAATTCTGAAAACTGGTTAAGCCATCAAGATAACGAAGATGGTTCTGTTGAAATTACGATTGAAAAGATAGCATCAGGTGATTGGCGAGCATCTTATAGATTAGGTGAAATCCAATTCTTTGCAGGTACATACACAATTACCTTTGAAGCTAAAGCAGATATTGCAAGAGATATCCGTGTTGCAATTGAAGGTGCTGGTCTATCTAATGAAGAAGCATTTAAACATATTGAACTGACTGAAGATTGGGCAACAATTACATTAGTCTATGAATTTGAAAACGATCAATTTAATAAAGGATTAGATTTCTGGTTTGGTACACTTACTGAAAGAGTCGAACCAAACCCATATACGGAAGCAGACGATATTTTAACAACTGTTTACTTTAGAAACTTAAATGTAACATACGAAGAGTAAATCAGTATACATAAAATATATAATGATAGGTGATTGCACACGCAATCACCTATTTTCTTTTATAAGGAAATGATCATCATGCAATATGATAAAAATCAACGATGATAGCACTTATCAAGTATAATAAGGATACATCGTTATATTAAAGGAATCGTTTATGAAAAAGTTATTTAAATATATTCGAATCATTAGTTTATCCACCTTATACGAAAAGAAAAGAAAAAATGATTAAAAAGTTATTAAAATAATATAAATAAATAAGGTTAGGAGGAATACCCATGAGCGTTTATTTTTATGGTTGTATATCTTTAGATGGTTATTTAGCGACCAAAGATCACGATTTAACTTGGTTATATGAATCTGGGACTACTGAGTCAACAGGTTATGATAAGTTTTATGAGAAAATGGATATTGTTGTGATGGGTAGGAAAACCTTTAATGAAATTTTAAAGGTTGGAAAACCGTATCAATTTTATCCTAAGACTAAAAACTATGTCTTTACAAGTGATACAACAATTCGTGAAGAGGGCTTTAAGTTTATTAATCAAGATGTTGTAGAATTTATAAAAACGTTAGACAAAAATAAAAACATATGGATTGTTGGTGGAAACACCTTGGTCGCACCATTGTTAGATCATGATTTGTTTGATGTAATGTATATACAAATAGCACCCGTTTTATTAGGTGAAGGTATTCCACTTTTTACACAAAAATCTCAATTAAAAAGATATGAATTAAAAAAAGTACATCAATACGATCAATTTGCGGAATTGATATACTATAAAAAATAATGGATGAAATATAGATAAAAAACATATTTCTTTTATCTATGTATATCTAAAA